>OATK01000407.1_pt1 | contig 39305 bp, 28 predicted proteins | sample 1516611 | NCBI WGS metagenome assembly OATK01 (sample SAMEA2579947, study PRJEB22360) | human gut metagenome | biome: human gut; feature: human-associated habitat; material: faeces | place: Denmark | collected 2008/2010 | reverse complement strand
CCTGGTTACACACCGGCAAAAACCGGCGGGCTTGCCCGCCTGCCGCAAGTATCGCAATCATCTTGAAAGCCCGCAACGGAGGATCGGATATGGCTCCAAAACCAATACCCGCTATTGCGGCAAAAAATCCATCGGAAAGAATATCTAAAGCTATCATATCAAACTGTTTTTAACCATTAACAATGTAAACGACAGGCCTATCGCAATGCTGACAATCAGTAGCGCGGCTTCCGTCAATCGGGCAAATCCCGTAAGGATGTATCCCTCTACAATATCAATCACACCGTTGATCAACGGCACACCCGGAACCAGATAAAGCACGCTGGTGGCAAGAGCTATCTCCGAAGTGGTATCAAAAATCAGTGCCGTCGATGCACAAAGCGACGCAACAAAAGCGGAAACAATGAAAATAATATAATGATTGATTTTCTTCTTCTGCATCTGTTGCTTCAGGAAAAGTCCGGTGATGGTAGCCGAAAAGACAATGCCCATAGAAATAATATCGCCACCAAACAACTTACAGAATGAAGCATTGGCAAATCCGACCAGTAAAAGAACAAATAGCGGATCTATTTTCGGTGCCGATATGATTTTGTTGAACTTATCCGACAATTCGTGTAAAGACAGATGTTTGTCGTAAACCTCCCAGCTCAAGGCACTCAACTCTGAGTTGTGTTCAAAACTGATCGGATGGGGAGGGATATCAATCACTTCATTGCAAGCTTCACGCGTCTCGTTGTCGATGATAGTCAGAATGATGTTTTTGTGAAACACACTCAACTTCACATCCACTCCATAGGCTTCTCCGATACGCTTTGAATTACGGATCACACGGGAGGTATGCACACCTGCTCCCATCAAATGGGCCGAATATCCGGCAATGAACTTGGATATGGAAATCAAAGATTCATTTGTAGTCATAAAATTGCTCACTTTTTTAAATCGGGCGCAAAAGTACAAAAAAGAAAGGAAAGAGAAAGCACATAAGTCATTTCATTTCACCAGACTCTCCTTGTCACATTGCTTATCTTTATTATTATTATTTAGAACTCAACCTAACGAAAGAATTAATAATTGTGCCGTAAGCACACGCAGGAACATCGTCAGCGGATAGACTGTAGCATAACCTACTGCCGGCGCATCACATGATGTCAGATCATTGGAGTAGGCCAACGCCGGTGGATTCGTTGTGGAACCGGCCAACACCCCTATCAACGTATAATAGTTCAGCTTGAAAGCATAACGTCCGATAAAACCGGCCAGCAGCAGGGGAACGACTGTTATAATCATACCGTAAGCGATCCACACATAACCGCCTTCATGGATAATGGTTTCCACAAATCCGTCACCGGCTCCGAGACCGACACAAGCAAGAAACAGCGATATGCCGATTTCCCTTATCATCAGATTGGCACTCATAGTGGTATAAGTAATCAGCTTATACTGCGGGCCGAAACGGCTGATAAGAATCGAAACAATCAACGGGCCTCCTGCCAACCCGAGTTTAACCGGTTGGGGAATTCCGGGAAACATAAACGGGATGCTACCCAGGATACATCCCAAGGCAATACCCAGAAAAATAGGAATCAGATTCGGATGATTCAGGCGTTTCATCGAATTACCCAATACCTTTTCTGCATGACTCACCGCCAACTCACTGCCGACAATCGTCACACGGTCTCCCATTTGTAATTGCAACTGGGGACTTGCCACCAGATCCACTCCCGAACGGTTGACGCGGGTGACACTGGCACCGAAATTATTACGAATCTTCAATTGCGCCAATGTCTTACCGTTCAGTTCGGGCTTGGTTATCAGAATTCGGCGTGAAATCAGTTCTTTGTTCAGCTGTTCCCATTCCACTTCGATCGGTTTGCCGAAAAACGCAGTGATCGCCTCTATATCTATCGGAGTCGCAATAACCAATATTTCATCACCCAGATGAAGCTCAGTATCGGAATTTACCAATTCCGACTCTTTCTTTCCATTCAAATGCCGGATACGCGATACCACAAAATTACGGTTTACCAATGGACGTATATCCTTAATACGTTTACCGTGAAGAGCTTCATTACGGACCTCCAATGAAACAGGACGGACTGTCAACTCTTGTAAATGTCCCAGTCCCTGTTCGGCTTCGGCTTCCTCCTGCTTGGTATTAATACGGAAAAGGTATTTAAGGCCTAACAGCGACATGATGCATCCCACTACGCCCAACGGATAGGCTACAGCATATCCCAAAGCAATCTCCGGTGCATCTATCCCGGTCAGGTCACTGTTGGCCTGTTGCGCAGCACCCAATCCGGGTGTGTTGGTCACCGCTCCCGATAAAATACCTACCATGGTGGTAATCGGTATTCCGGTTATAAAATGCAATGCAAGGGTAATGATGACTCCTGCAAAGACAACGATCATAGCCAACATATTGAGGGTGAATCCTCCTTTCTTAAAAGCGGAGAAGAATCCGGGCCCCACTTGCAATCCGATGGAATATACAAATAAGATAAGTCCGAACTCCTTCAGAAAGTGCAATAAATGCTCGTTCAGATTCAGATTAAAATGTCCGAAGACAATGCCGACAAACAAAATCCAGGTAACTCCCAGAGAGATGCCTGCTACTTTTATTTTACCCAGCATAATGCCAAACGCAATGACCAGCGACAGGATAAGCACGGAATGTGCCACTCCTCCACCCCAAAGGTTGGGGTATCCCTCAAACAGGTTTCTTAAAAGTTCCATAGTATAAAAAGTTATGTTGATTGAATACTTGTTTACATATCCCCGGAGAGTCGATCAGTTACTTCACCCACACCATCCGTACAAGAAAGATTTGCCTTACAGGCCAATTCCCCTTCTTGTATTTTCTTTAGGCAATCGTGACACAAACAGTCCGGGAAATGCTCCTTGATATAAGCACGTTGCAGCGAGTCGAGCTTTACCGTAGCACAATGACATAATAATATATTGTCGTGCCGGCATTGAAACACAGCACCACAACACGGACATACCTTTTTCACAGGCACACCACCTTTCTTTTTTTCCTGATTAAATACTTTTTTCGTACTGCTTTCCTAATCCCACGAGTAAAAACAGCCTTTGATGAACGGCAGGTCTTCTGACTGACTTCTAATCTTGAAGCCTTCCCGACGGAGGTGTTCCCCCCACGTCAGTGGCGAAAGGATTGTTTCAAGATATCGATGAAGCTTCACAGCAGCGGGACTGTCCGGGATTTACACCCGATTCCCTTTTAATCCGAATGACGAAAGTCTTCATTCGAAACCAATTCGGGACAAAGATAAGGATAAAAACCAATAGATGAAGAATTGTTAATGAAAAATATAAGATTCATCTTCCTTTATACACTCCGACAGCGAGAATCCGGCTCCCTTTCCATCAGTGCCTCAATAAAGGCTGAATCGGCATCTTCCTCTTTTAGAGCCTCTTTTTCATCAAAATAGAGATTCTAAAAGGAGGATGCAGAATGTCAAATTTCCAAAAACAAAGCGTCTATCAGGACTTTTTTATATGTACCTATTAATCGGTATATTTTTTAATTTATTTCTATATAATCTAATAAATGTATATATTTGCAGCCGCTTAGGTGATGCATACCGAACTTTCTGTTCGTTGCATAAAAGGGAATCGGGTGTAAATCCCGAACAGTGCCCGCTACTGTGATCCCCCTGCTCTTCTACTGTTGCCATCATAATCGGAAGAAGATAAGAAAAGCATTTCTACATATACCACTGTCATAGCCTGTAAAGCATGACGGGAAGGTAGCTTTTCAAAAAGGGATAGTCAGGAAACCTGCCGAAGCAGACATAGATAACAGTGCCCTCCCGGGGTCAGGAAGGCCGTTTACTAACACATTATTCAAAAACATCAATGAACAAAAGATGCTTACTGACCATCCTCATGGGAGGATGCGCGGCAATGGGTGCATTTGCACAACAACACGCGACAGGCAAGAAGACAGAGATGAGTGTTGACCTGAATCCTGTAGTTGTAACAGGTACCGGTACACACCAAAGGCTCAAAAACACACCGGCACCGGTGGAAGTAGTAACCGCCAATGAAATAAAGAAAGCCGGTATCACAGACTTTCAGCAGGCAATGACCATGCTGGTTCCTTCTCTTTCGTTCTCTACCAACTCAATGGGATCTTACCTGATGATGAACGGACTCTCCAATAAATATGTGCTGATTCTGATCAACGGACGTAAACTGACCGGAGATACATCTAATAATATCGACCTCTCACGCATTGATATGAGCCGTGTGAAACGCATCGAAGTGCTGGATGGTGCCGGTTCGTCACTCTATGGCTCTGACGCCATTGCCGGTGTGATCAATATCATCACCAACGAACCGAAAGAACTGATGCAGGTGACTTCTACCACCCGATATGAAGATCATCGCCAACTGACACAAATGGTAAATGCGGATATTGCAACAGAAAAGTTCGGCTCATATACCTCCTATAAACACGAACAAAGTGCAGGATGGCAGAACAGCGATCTGGCATATGTTACTGATAAAAAAGGTAATGTATCGACAGTACCGACCGTATCAGCTACATCCAATGGTTTCCATTCTAATCTGGTAAACCAGAAATTCACGTTCGAACCGACTGAAAAGCTCTCTTTCTATGCTAACGGAGGATACTATTGGAAGTTGACGGACCGCCCTGTATACACAGCGGATATCGATGGAGGTTCCAAGTATGATCTACATTACGAATCGTATAACTTCGGTTTGGGAGGACGTTACAAAATCAACAAGCGTTCTTCCATCCAACTCGATTTGATGAATGATAACTATATGCAGAACTACAAATATACTGTAGCTGACGATAAAAATAAGATTGCTATTGGAGATTACGCCAAAACCAAAGAGCAGCACTTTTATGATGCAGAGCTAAAGGGAATCTTCAACTTTGCCAAAAACAACATGACGGTACTGGGAGTGGATTACCGCTCTGAAAGCCTGGATCGTCCCAGTGCAAGGGTGGACAAGTCAGTGTATACGGCATCTGCTTATGCACAACACGAAATCAAGTTATGGAACTGTTTGACCGGTATTGCCGGCGTACGCTATGATTATCACGAGCTGGCAGGCGGACGCTTCACTCCGAAGGTGGCTGTGATGTATTCAGTAGGTGCTTTCAATATTCGTGGTACTTACTCCACCGGTTACCGTGCCCCCGGTCTGGACGAACTTTATTATTATATGAATAAAGGCAAAACGATCACACAAGGTAATAAAGATTTGAAAGCGGAACACAGTAATTATTATTCTGTTAACTTGGAATACAATACAAACCGCTTAAATGTCTCTGTTACCGGTTATTTGAATTATATAGATGATATGATTAATTCTACTACATATAGACTTGTAGATCTTCCTAACGGTGAAGAGTTACGTGCTCAGGCCCAGAAAGAATTCAATCTGACAGACTCTGAAACAAAGGCATTAGCCAATTACAAACTTTATGGCAACCTCGACAAAGGTGTTGTCAGAGGTTTTGAAGTAAACGCAGCCACCAACCTCGGCGCAGGCTTCAGCCTGAACGGAAACTATGCTTACGCTTATGCACGTGGCAAGAGTGTGGACGGTGTATGGGGTAACATAGACCGCTCGGTACGCCACACCGGAACCGTAGCAGGAAACTACACACATGCATGGAACGACTATATGCTGAACGTAAATATCAACGGTCGTTTCCAAAGCAAACGTTTCCACCCGGGACATAGCTACGGTGACGCTCCGGGCTATGGCGTATGGAACTTGAATGTAAAACACTCACTGACAGGTTTCCAACACTTGGGACTGGACTTCGGTATGGGTCTCGACAATATTTTCAACAAACGTGATACTCGTCCTAACGGTGTGAACTACGCACTCCTCTCTCCGGGACGTATGGCATATGTAAGTTTAACCCTTCGTTTTAAGAAATAAACAATGAAAACATATATTCTCTCTTTATTCTTGTTAGTTTCCCTCTTCTGCTCTGCGCACGAAGGGGGGAACTTCGTGGCCTCCGATATGCTGGCCGGCATGCAGCCGGGTGATAAAGCCGCCTTGCTTATGGTACACTTCGGCACTACCTATGATGACACCCGCACCAAGACGATCGATGCCATCAATGCGAAAGCCAAAGAAGCATTTCCACAAATGGAAATGCGTGAAGCTTATACCTCACGTATCGTAATGCGCCGCCTCAAAGCTCGTGGCATTGAAAAACCTAATCCGCTGGAAGCGCTGCTGAAACTTCTCGGAGATGGCTATACACACGTCATTGTGCAAAGCACCAATATCATAGAAGGCGTTGAAATGGAATCATTGAGGCGTGATGTTGCTTCAGTAGCCCGTTTTTTTAAAGAGATCCGGGTAGGTAACCCGCTGCTCTATTCGGTAGAAGATGCTGAGGCAGTAGTAGATATCCTCGGTGCAGGCAAACCGGAAAAAGGAAGTGTAGTACTTGTGGGTCATGGAACCTACACTCCCAGTACCGCCACTTATGCAATGATCGACTACATGCTGAAAGCCAAAGGATTAAAAAACTTTCATGTAGGCACTATCGAGGGTTATCCTACTTTCGACACCATGCTTCAGCAACTCAAAGATAACAAAACGAAACAGGTTACGCTGGTTCCGTTCATGTTTGTGGCAGGTGATCACGCCAATAACGATATAGCCGTCGACTGGAAAGAAGCCCTTGAAAAAGAAGGTTTGAAAGTAGATGTACATATGCAGGGGTTGGGCGAAATACCCGCCATCCAGCAACTGTTTATCGATCATGCCCAATTTATGCTAAAGCATAAGATGGCGGATATAATGAAGAAAAAAGCCAAATATGCAAAAGACAAAGACGAATGAAAAGAATCATATTAGCTGCATTGGGGAGTGCTTTATTACTTCCCTCACAGGCACAACAGAAAAATAAAGAATATACTAACTTCAACGATTCTGTATTTTCAATCAACGAAGTAGTAGTGGCAACCAACTACAGACGCAAGACCGATGCTTTGAAACTGGATGTTCCGGCAAAGTTCATTCCTATTTCAACCAACTCCATTACTTCCGGAATGCTTGAGAAACGAAACATCCGGGATATACAGGAAGCCTCCCGCTTCCTTCCCGGTGTGCGCTTTCGTACCTCTTACGGAGCGTTTACCCAATTCTCAATCCGTGGATTCGATAATTCTGTAATCATGGTAGACGGGGTACGTGACGAACGCTCGTCTATTGACAACTCTTATCCGTTCATGGACTTATCGGCTGTGGAAAGCATCGAACTGTTAAAAGGTCCGGCTTCAGTACTCTACGGACAATCCGCTGTGGGTGGTGTCCTTAATATTGTCCGCAAGGCTCCTGTAAGCAAGCAAAGTGTCTATGCCCGCCTGGCTTATGGCAGTTACTATAACAAGCAGGCCACAATGGCTTTGGGCGGTAAACTGATAGGACCATTGAACTACCGTGCCAGCGTCAATTGGCAGGATCAGGAAGGATGGAGAAGCAATGCTACCAAACGTCTCTCCGGCTATCTGGCCTTAGGAGGGCATTTGACAGAAAATGACGAATTGGATATCCGTATCGGAGCTAACCGCGATTTCTATCCGACAGAAATCGGTTTACCTCCCACAATGTCTTATGACATCCTCTCAGCCACAGACGGCAGCAAATATCTGAGTAAGGGGGATGCCCTGCCCGGACTGAACAAGAAAGCCCGCTACAACAGTGAATCGGACTTTATGTACAACCGTGGATTCAATGCTTCTGCCATGTATAAGCACACATTCAGCGAAGCTTTCAAATTGATGGAGAAATTGTCTTATACCTATGACGACATTGACTACTTCGGTACCGAATCACTGGACTACCTCACAAGCGACCGTCCCATCTATGATCATTATTACATGACCAAAGACAAACAGGGCAATGATACCAAAAAGTATATCTGCCTGGACTCTATCTACTACAGTTACCCGCTACGCTTTTCACATATCGCTAAAACTGTGAACAATCAATTGGAGGCAAGCGGAAAGTTCTATACGGGAGACGTTGCACACAACTATTTGGGCGGTTATTCTTTTGTATCCTTGATGCGTGACTCTTATATGGCCTATGGCAATGGGAGCACCGGAGCCACCGGTCCCGGAACCACAGGACATGGCTCGGTATACAACCCTCACAGCATTGGTTGGATGGAAGCTCCTTTCAGATTTGTTACTGCACAGAAAACATTTACCCACGGATTTTATCTGCAAGACTTGGTGGAATTCAGTGATAAACTGAAAATGATGCTGGCCGGACGTTACGATCTTTTTATGTATAAGACTGCTAACCTGAACACCAGTGACGGAGGACGCCATTATGATAAACCGGATGACGATGCTTATAATAAAATAACCAATGGTGCCTTCACCTTCCGTGCCGGATTGGTATATCTGCCTATTGAAAAACTATCTGTTTACGGTTCATACGGTACTTACTTCAAGCCTATCCGCGCATTTTATGACGCTAACACCATTTATATCGACAAGGATGGAAAAGAGTTCACTCCCGTAAATGGTAAAGAGGTATTCAAGCCGGAGAAAGGTTTCCAGGTAGAAGTGGGTGCACGATACGAGATCACACGTACATTGCAGACTAACGTAAGTTTGTTCTATATCAATAAGGATAATATCCGCCAGACTCTTGCCAACAAAGGCGATATTGCCAACGGCGTAGAACTGGACAAGAAAGTTGTGGGACAAGTAGGCAGAATGGATTCCAAAGGATTCGATATTGACATTACCTGGAGTCCCATCTACAACTTGTCGATGAGCGCCGGATACGGATATACCGATGCAAAGGTACGCGATTTAGCCGACAACCCTTATATGCCGACCACTTCAAGCAAAGGCAAACAATATGCCTACATTCCTAAAAACACATTCTATGCTTTTGGCGCTTACACCGTATCCAAAGGCGTGTTAAAGGGACTGGGAGTAAACTTTTCTACCAGTTTTCAGGACAAAGTATACCGCAACTCGGATAATACGAGCTCGTTCGATGCTTACTGGCTGACCGACCTCGGTTTCTCTTATACATTAAAGAGCAATGTGCGCCTGGGAGTCAACATCAATAATCTGTTCAATAAAGAATACTGTAATCAGGCACTTGGTAATCAGTTAATACCAAGCATGCCTCGTAACTTCATGCTTTCCGCATCTTATACTTTATAATGATGATCACGAAATTCATGTATACCATTCACAGGGTACTGGGCACACTGCTCAGTATCCTGTTTTTAGTTTGGTTCCTATCGGCTTTTGTCATGATGTACCACGGATTTCCACGTGCATCACAAGCTGAAAAATTAGAAAAGCTGGAGCCTCTGTCTCCTTCTCTGCCTTCTGTCAGTGAAATTACTTCTCGCCTGCCCGAAGGAGAAAAAGTTAAGGGAATCCGTTTAGACCGATACCTCGGACAAACCATATTCCATATCCGTACGGACAAAGGTGAACACAATCTTCCGGCCGACTCAGTTCAGGCACTTCCGGTTATAGACGGAAGCCGCATCCACCGGGTAGCCTCTCTATGGTGTAACGCACCGATAGACAGAATCGATACTTTGAACCGACTGGATCAATGGATACCCTTCGGCAGTCTGAAAAGAGAGTTTCCCATCTATAAATTTCACTTTGCCGACACAGAAAAGCACCAGCTATACATTGGTTCGCAAAACGGAGAAGTCTTGCAGTTCACTACCCGTAACGAACGTTTCTGGGCATGGCTGGGAGCCATTCCTCATTGGGTTTATTTTACTTGGCTCCGCCAAGATGCCGCTTTATGGAGCATTACGGTAATCTGGTTATCCGGTATCGGATGCCTGATGACTATTGCCGGATTGTGGGTAGGTATTGATGTATGGCGTCGATCACGAAAGCAAAAAGGAAAATTCTCACCCTATCGTAAAAAGTGGTATCACTGGCATTATGTAACGGGAATTGTTTTTGGACTTTTTGTTCTGACATTCTGTTTCAGCGGTATGATGTCACTGGCGGAAGTGCCGGCATGGATCAGCAAACCGGTATTGGACAGGAACCCCACACGGGAAATAAAGAAGGGAGCACCCCAACCGGATCAGTATCTATTGGATTATCGGCAAATACTAACCGAATATCCGGACGTACGCCAGGTGGAATGGAGTAATTTCCGTTCAAAACCCTACTACATAGTAAAACGGAGTGAAGGAGATCTGTACATCGATGCCTCCGACTCTCTGCCCCATCCGTTGAAATTGGACAAAAAACAGGTTACTGACGCAGTAAGGACAATCCATGGGGACAGCATCCATCTGAAGGTCGAATTGATTGATAAATTCGAAACTTACTACCGCGACATGAGTAGGATGTATCGCGACCGCAGTTTATTACCGGTATGGAAAATCACAGTAGACGATCCCGACCACAGTTGTTATTACATTCATCCGGAAACAGCCACAGTCCGATACGTCAATAGCACTGCCCGTTGGAAATACTGGATGTATACCGCTTTGCACAGACTACGCATACAAGGACTGAACTCCTCTCCTACACTTCGTAAAAGTGTACTGTGGGTATTGCTGCTTGGAGGCACGGTTTGTTCATTAAGCGGAGTTGTACTCGGAGTGAGATATATCGAACGAAAATGCAGAAAGAAAACAAGAAGATAACATGAAAGTATTGACCTTATTTCGTCATAAAAGAACACTGTACATAGCCGGAAGCGTATTGCTTCTGGCTATTGCCTTTACTATCGGCTACCGCTATTGGATGGCCCCGACACGGATCCTGATTGTCAATCCGCTACCGGCACAAGCTGCCGACATAGTATTGAACAACGATAGCCGGAATATAGAAGTTACTTGCATACAAACCGAAAAATTGGAGTCCTTTAAGGGCTATGATGCCGTAGTTCTCTATGGACGCAGCCTCAACCTGAACGATCGACAAATGAAGGAGGCGGAACGTGCCGCATCGGCCGGTATTCCACTTTTCACGATTTCACTGCGTAACTTCAATACAATTATCAACAGGAATATCACCCCTGAGCAGGAAGACATGCTTATGCAATATTTCGGGGATGCCTGCCGACAGAATTACCGGAACGGATTACGTTATCTCCGACACATTGCCACACCGACACGCTGGAACATTGAAACTTTTGATGCCCCTCTTCGCCTACCCAACAATCTATTTTATCATCAAGAATATGGAAAATACTTCGAGACTCAGAAAGCCCTTGAACAATACCTGCGTCAAAAAGGTATTTTCCATGAAAACGGACCTAAAATCGCTTTCATCTCCGGAGTCAGTTTTCCAATGGAAGGTAACAGAGCACATGTAGACACATTAATATCCAAAATGACACAAGCCGGATTTAATGTTTATCCCATAGCAGGAAAGGAAAAGCGGGAAGAGATGCTACGTTCTCTACATCCGGATGCATTGGTTTACCTTCCCATGGGAAGACTTGGAGATGATTCGCTGATTAACTGGCTGCATACCGAAAATATCCCCATTTTCAATCCTTTCCCCCTTATTCAGTCACGGGAAGAGTGGCTTGATCCGATGAAACCCGTCAGTGGCGGAACCCTTACAGCTCGTGTCCTCGTCCCCGAAATAGACGGAGGAATGACACCTTTGTTAATTGCTACACAGAATTTACACAAAAGCGGATATTATCTGCACGAACCGGAAATGGAAAGAGTGGATAACTTCATCAGCCATGTACACAAATATCTGGATTTGCGTACTAAACCCAACTCGGATAAACGCATCGCCATCTGTTACTTCAAGACACCGGGCAAAGATGCATTATTGGCCAGTGGAATGGAAGTGATTCCGTCACTTTACAACTTTCTGAAAAGGCTACGCACCGAAGGTTATGATGTCAGCGGGCTTCCTGCTACTGTCGAGGAGTTCGGCAAACAAATCTACCGGGATGGAGCTGTAATGGGTTCATACGCTACCGGAGCTCAAGAAAAGTTTCTACAGACAGCCCATCCGGTTTGGCTGACTAAAACACAGTATGAAAAGTGGGTACATGAAGTAATCGAACCGGATAAATACAAAGAAGTTACTGAACGTTACGGAGATGCTCTGGGCCATTTACTGACCGGAACAAACCCTCAAGGAGAAGCACAATTAGCCATTGCCTGCCTCCGCTTCGGCAACATCCTGCTTTTCCCTCAGCCCCGTCCTGCATTGGGGGACGATGATTTCAAACTCGTTCATGGCATGCCGGTCGCACCGCCGCACAGTTATCTGGCACCTTACCTATATGTACAAAAAGGGTTTCAGGCAGACGCGTTAATTCATTTCGGCACGCATGGCAACCTTGAATATACTCCGGGGAAAAATGTAGCCCTTTCTCATAATGATTGGGCAGATGCTTTGGTAGGCGACTTACCTCACTTCTATTATTATACTACCGGTAACGTAGGTGAAGGTATCATTGCCAAACGTCGCACTCATGCTGTGCTTGTCACCCACTTGACTCCTCCCTATGTGGAAAGCGGAATGCGTCAACGATACACTTCTTTACTGGAAGACATTCACAAAATACTTTCCGAAGACATAGAGAAAAACCGGACTTTGGGAATCCGCATAAAAAAAGAGGTCATAAAGTTGGGGCTACATCGTGACCTCAAATTAGATTCTGTATCCAGTCGTCCTTATACCGCCGAAGAACTGGAACGTATTGATCTATTTGCCGAAGAGATAGCCAATGAAAAAACGATTGGAGCTTATTATACCCTCGGTGAAACCTATTCTGCGAGAGACCTGCTTACCACCACACTTGCAGTCAGTGCCGATCCTTTAGCCTATCAAATGGCGAAACGTGATCGCGATAAAGGTAAAATTACGACCGAACAGTTACAAGATTTTGGCTACATCACCCATCACTATTTACCCATAGCCAAACAACGGTTAATCCCCTTGTTACATAATCCGCCTAAGGATACCACAGGGATCGCCCCCGAATTGCAAGAGGCACTCCGTTATCATGCGCTTTTAGTTTCATCCACCGGTAACGAATTGAACGCCATGCTACGCGGATTAAAAGGTGGCACAGTATTTCCGGCTCCCGGTGGAGATCCGGTACTCAATCCGAATGTCCTGCCGACGGGACGGAACATGTATAGTATCAATGTAGAAACAACTCCGGGCATATTGTCATGGGAAGAAGGCAAACGATTGGCAGAAGCCACACTGAAAGCCTATCGTGAGAATCACAACGGAGAGTATCCACGAAAAGTAAGCTACTCTTTTTGGGCCGGTGAATTTATCACGACCGAAGGGGCTACGCTGGCACAAGTATTCTGGATGTTAGGCGTAGAACCTGTACGCGACAAAATGGGACGTGTGGTCGATCTACGCTTAGTGCCTTCCTCAGAGTTAGGCCGGCCAAGAGTCAACGTCGTCGTACAAGTGTCGGGACAACTACGTGACATAGCGGGTTCCCGACTGACTATGCTAACGGATGCCGTTCGCCTTGCTTCGGCCGCAGACGACAAAGCATACCCTAATTATGTCTCTTCCGGTACACGCTTGCAGGAAAAACTGCTGGTAGAAAAAGGAGTATCACCCAAAAGAGCACGTGAGATGTCAGTCATGCGTGTATTTGGTCCTGTCAACAGCGGATATAGTACCGGTATGATGGCATATACGGAAAAGAGTGACCGATGGGATCATGAATCGGAGTTAGTAGACGGATATCTGAACAATATGGGAGCCGCCTATGGTGATGAAGAGGACTGGGGAGGTATGCAAAAAGACCTTTTTGCTTCCGCCCTTTCCGAAACTGATGTAGTGATACAACCCCGGCAAAGTAATACCTGGGGACCACTTTCACTTGACCATGTATACGAATTTATGGGAGGTCTGTCGTTGACAGTGAAGACACTGACCGGTAAAGAACCGGATGCCTTAATGGCTGACTATCGCAATCGAAACAACAAACGGATGCAGAATATCAACGAAGCAATCGCTGTAGAGGCGAGAGCTACCGTGCTCAACCCAACTTTCGTGAAAGAACGGATGAAAGGAGGTGCCACCACCGCGCAAATGTTCGGTGAAATATTCCGTAATATCTTCGGATGGCATGCCACCCGTCCATCGGCAATGGATAAAGAGATCTTCAACGATCTCTATAAAATGTACATTGTAGATGAAAACCATTTGGGTATCCGGAACTATTTCCAAAGAATTAATCCGGCTTCTTATCAGGCAATGACCTCAGTCATGCTTGAAAGTGCCCGGAAAGGATACTGGAAAGCGAGCGACGAACAATTGAAAGTAACAGCCCGACTACATGCGCAAATCACCCGCGAAGCCGGTGCCGCCTGTACAGAATTTGTATGCGATAACCGAAAGCTTCAGCAATTTGTAGAAGGTCACTTGGACAACAATGATTCTGAAAGTTATCGTCTGGTTATGCAAGAAGTCCATCAGGCAGGAAACGAAAAAGGAAAAGATATCGTATTGAAAGAGGAGAAACTCACGAAAACGGAAAACCGGAAAAAGAATGTGGTAAATGGCATCCTTACGGGCGTTATTGTTCTTTTAGTATTCGGTGGAGTAATATACCTGCTGAAACGTAAAAAATAAGTTTATGGAACATATCATTCATTTACTAATCGGTTTCATCGTTTTAAGTTTCCTTCTCAAAACCGGTTTCTATCCGCGATGGGGAATCTGGTTGTCAGCACTTGTCTATACGGTTTTCCTTATTTGTATAGGTCCATGGGCTACGGAACAATCGCCAACAGAGATAAACTCTCTGCTGGCCTCTGCCCCACACATACTGACCCTTTCAGTATATGTCACGCTCGAAGCCTCAATAATGATCGCTTTTTGCTTCAACTGTTTTGCAGACACCTCAAAACAGCGGACACTTTTCCAACGGACAGTTACATACATATTGAATTTTTATCCCGGACTGCTAATGGCGGGCATACTAACCTATCTGCTTATACAGTTGTTCTTCGCTTTTCCGGGAGTCAGCTTCGGACTGATCACCGGCATCTCTTCAGTTGCTGTTTTTATACTGATATCTGGACTGAGCCTACTCTTGAAAAACATAGTAGGAGAACGGAAATTACGACTTGAAATACTCTTTATCACCAATCTGTTTATCGTACTGCTTAGTGTCGTTAGCACAGGAAACAACTAAAGAAATAACAATTATAAATATGGAAACAATATCAAATGCGCTTTTCTGGATATCCAACGGGCTACTTGTCCCGGTAGTAGTTCTGTTGTTACTATTCTTTGCGCGTGCTGTACTGCTTGCAGGCGGCTTCTTCGGAGAATTTTATCGTAGGGTACATACTCAAAAATCTCTTGCCGAGCAGTTGGAAGAACTGACTCCCGACAATATCGAAGAAAAAGCAAATTCCCTTACCGGAGACAGAAGTACCCCCCTACAACGCTGTGTATACAAGCTTTATACGCATCGGGACAATGCAGCTTATTGTGAGCGATTGCTTGCTAACTTTGAAGTAGATGCCGAACAAGAATTGGGACGTTCACGTACATTTGTCAAGCTGGGTCCCATGCTCGGACTAATGGGTACATTAATCCCAATGGGTCCCGCACTTGTAGGTCTGGCCACAGGAGACATTGCTTCAATGGCCTACAATATGCAAGTAGCATTTGCCACCACTGTAGTAGGTATGGTTATAGCTGCTATCGGAGTGGTCACCCTGCAAATCCGGCAACGTTGGTATGCCCGTGAAATAAACGACCTTGAATTTATCAGTAAAACCCTAATCCATGGCACGAAACAAACTTCTACACAACCAGAATGATACTGACCCGATGGGAACAGTAGCCAACTTATTCGATGTAGCCATGGTTTTTGCTGTGGCATTGATGGTAGCACTCGTCAGCCGATTCAATATGACCGAAATTTTCTCCAAAGAAGATTATACGATGGTAAAGAATCCCGGACAAGAGAACATGGAGATTATCACAAAAGAAGGTAAAGAGATTAAACGATATACTCCATCCGAACAGAAAGAATCATCCGGTAAACGAGGAAAGAAAGTAGGTGTAGCCTATGAACTCGAGAATGGAAAGATCATTTATGTCCCTGAATAAAGGGCAGAAAAAGGATTAATCCGTATCTTTGCCGTTCAAGCCGGTATAGGTATAGTTCAAGCCGGAAATGAATCCAAGAATTTCACTATAGATTATCATTATGAAACAATCCAAAATTATCGTAGCCGGCATTGGGCCGGGAAGCGAACAAGATATCACTCCTGCCGTGCTCGCCGCTGTACGCGAAGCAGATGTAGTGGTGGGATATAAATATTATTTCCGTTTTATACGTGATTTTGTCCGTCCGGACGCCGAGTGTATCGACACCGGAATGAAACGCGAACGTGCCCGCGCCGAACAGGCTTTCGAATATGCCGAACAAGGAAAGACCGTTTGTGTCATTAGCTCCGGAGATGCCGGTATCTATGGCATGACACCCTTGATTTACGAAATGAAACGCGAACGTCGGAGTAACGTAGCAATCATTGCCTTACCGGGAATCAGCGCTTTCCAGAAAGCGGCCTCACTACTTGGTGCACCGATCGGGCATGACTTCTGTGTCATCTCTCTATCAGACCTGATGACACCATGGGAACGTATCGAGCGCCGTATCCTCGCTGCAGCCCAGGCCGACTTTGTGACGGCTGTATACAATCCCAAGAGTGATGGGCGCTATTGGCAAATTTATCGTCTGCGCGAAATCTTTCTGCGCGAAGGACGCTCACCGGAAACCCCTGTAGGCTATGTTCGGCAGGCTGGTCGTGAAGAACAGGAAATACACATCACCACTCTCGCCGCATTCGATCCGGAAACTGTGGATATGTTTACGGTCGTTCTGATTGGTAACTCACAAACATATACATTTAACCAAAACATAATTACTCCACGGGGATACTATCGCGAAACACGCAGTGAGGCAACCGGTATCGGACAAGACATCATGATACGCAGTTTCCGCACCATCGAGACGGAACTGAAGAACCGTGATATTCCACTCGACCGGAAATGGGCCTTATTGCATGCTATCCATACGACAGCCGACTTCGAGATGGAACGTTTGCTTTACACTGATCCCAATGCTGTGACCTCTCTCTATGACGCTATCCGCACAGGAAATCTGCGGACTATTGTAACAGATGTAACGATGGCAGCTTCCGGCATCCGTAAAGGTGCATTGCAGCGTCTGGGTGTAGAAGTGAAATGTTACTTGAACGATGAAAGAGTAGCCGAAATGGCAACTTCAAAGGGGATCACCCGTACACAAGCGGGCATCCGCTTGGCTGTGGAAGAACATCCCGATGCACTCTTTGTCTTTGGTAATGCCCCCACAGCACTGATGGAACTTTGTGATCTGATCCGGAAAGAGAAAGCGCAACCGGCAGGTATCGTAGCCGCTCCCGTAGGGTTTGTCCATGTAGAAGAGTCAAAACACATGACAAAGCCCTTCACCCGCATCCCCAAACTGATTGTGGAAGGACGCAAAGGCGGAAGTAATCTGGCTGCCACCCTGGTAAATGCCATTCTTTGCTATCCCGATGCAGAACAACTCAGACCCGGAAGAGACGTATAGCAGACGACCGGTATACAGACGTTTTATTTATTAGAATCGTTCATTATATAAAAAGAATGAAGACCTCAGAAACAACCCAACCTACTCTTTCTTCTCTCCCTGTCGGGAAGAGAGCGGAAGAGGGTACACCCCATAACCTTTTCACCGTTATAGGTCTCGACGACAGTCCTTCGCCTTACCTCTCACCTTCCGTCAAGGCATTGATAGACCAAGGATGTGTCTTTTCAGGAGGAGCGCGCCATCACGACATTGTTGCCCCACTGCTCCCTGCCGGAGCAAAGTGGATCGACATCACCGTTCCTCTCGACCAGGTATTCGCCCGTTATGCAGGACATCCCCATATCATTGTCTTTGCTTCGGGTGACCCTATCTTTTTCGGCTTTGCCAACACGATCCGCCGACGTCTGCCCGATGCGGAGATTCGGCTCTATCCCTCTTTTAACTCTTTGCAAACGCTGGCACACCGATTAGTGATGCCCTACGATGATATGCGCACCATCTCCCTTACCGGACGTCCATGGCATGGATTTGATCGTGCATTGATAGAACGTACTCCCAAGATGGGAATCCTCACCGATCGCGAACATACGCCTGCTACCATTGCAAGCCGGATGCTGGACTATGGTTACAACGATTATACCATGTACATAGGTGAACATCTGGGACATCCGGCAAAAGAACTGATTCGCCGGATGACGCTTGAAGAGGCAGCCGCAGAAACATTTGAATATCCCAATTGCCTGATTTTAACTACAGGTGACGGACTGCAATCTGTAAACGGAGGAATACTCTCCCCTCGCTTCTTCGGCATCCCCGACGAAGCATTCGAACTGCTTGACGGACGTGCCCGGATGATCACCAAAGCCCCTATCCGCCTGCTCACCTTGAGTGCCTTGGAACTAAACCGACGGACTTCATTCTGGGATATCGGCTTCTGCACCGGCTCCGTCTCTATCGAAGCCCGATTACAATTTCCCCATCTGCATGTCACATCTTTTGAGATCCGCCCCGAAGGCAAGCGACTGATGGAAATCAACAGCCGGCGTTTCGGTACTCCGGGCATTACCACCGTCATCGGTGACTTTCTTGAAACAGATACCGCCATTTATCCCTGTCCTGATGCAGTTTTTATCGGCGGACATGGCGGACGGCTGAAAGAAATCATATCCCGGGTCCGGCATAAGCTTCTTCCCGGAGCACGCATCGTTTTCAACTCCGTATCCGAAGAAAGTAAAACGCATTTCATCGAAGCCGCCAACGAATCCGGACTTTGTTTTCTCGGCGGAACAAGAGTCGCAATAAATGAATATAATCCAATAGAGATCCTGGTGGCTTCAGCTCCGGACTCTCCTTATCTATAAAAATATATGAAAACAGCCATTATTGTCATATCAGAAGCCGGCATAGCACTGGCCAAGACACTGGAACAGGAACTTCCCGAATCAGAGATCTTTTCTACCGGCACAGACACAGATTGCCACTCTATTTCCAATCTTCAGGAGACCGTTCCTGAGATATTCCATAAATTCGATGCTATTATCTTCATCGGAGCTATGGGAATTTGTATCCGTGCCATTGCTCCCCATATTGAAGACAAGCATAAAGATCCCGCCGTTGTCTGTGTAGACAGCACAGGACGTTATGCTGTCTCTGTCCTGTCCGGACATATTGGTGGAGCCAACGGACTGACCCGGTATGTGGCAAGCATTCTGGGAGCCGAACCTGTGATTACCACCCGGAGTGACCGTACCGGTCTTTGGGCCCTCGATACTCTTGGCAAAAAATACGGTTGGCAAACAGTCCCGGCCGAATCATCGGATATGAATCATCTGATCACACTCTTTGTAGATTGCAAACCAACAGCTCTATTACTCGACATTCGCGACGAAGGCACAACACAGTTGGAACATACCTTGCCTCCTCACGTCGATGTATTCTACAAATTTGAGGATATGGATCTCCGGAAATATGACTTGCTCCTGCTTGTCACTCCATTCATTTACAACACCTCCGACACTCCGGCACTCTACTACGTCCCACCGGTATTGCATATGGGAGTCGGACTGGCCCGCGATGCCCATCCGGTGGATACCGTCATTACCCATCTGATGGATGTTGTGGTGCAAGCCAACATGATCCCTCTTGCCATACGTACCGTATCTTCCATTGAAGAAAAAAAAGACGAACCGGTGCTCAAACTACTTGCAGAGGCTTATCAGACCCGGCTTTACACCGCCAGTCAACTCAGCAAAATAGAGGTGCCCACTCCAAGTGAAGTGGTCAACAAGCACATGGGTACTCCCAGTGTATCCGAAGCCTCTGCCCTACTCTCTTCCGGAGGCGGTCCCTTACTCCTGCCCAAACAAAAAGGCGCTAACTTTACTGTAGCCATCGCCATGGACGCCGCCTCCGTACGTCAGGGGCACATCGAAATTGTCGGAGCCGGTCCCGGCGATCCGGAGCTGATCTCCGTACGCGGACGTCGCTTTCTCGAAGAAGCCGACCTGATACTTTATGCCGGCAGTCTCGTCCCCCGCGAACTGACAGAATGTGCCAAAGCCGGTGCTACCATACGCAGTTCGGCTTCCATGACTCTCGAAGAGCAATTTGCCTTGATGAAAGAGTTTTATGACCGTGGACAGTTGGTAGTCCGTCTACATACAGGCGACCCTTGTATCTATGGTGCCATCCAGGAGCAAATGAATTTCTTCGACCAATATGGTATGCATTACCACATCACTCCGGGGATCTCTTCATTTCAGGCTGCCGCCGCTGCTCTCCAATCCCAATTCACCATTCCGGAGAGGGTACAGACCATCATCCTCACTCGCGGTGAAGGTCGTACACCGATGCCCGAGAAAGAGAAACTCAGCCTGCTGGCACGTTCGCAAAGCACCATGTGCATCTTCCTCAGCGCAGGCGTAGTCGATCAGGTTCAGCGAGAGCTCCTCGAGCACTATCCGCCCACTACACCTGTAGCTGCCTGTTATCATCTGACCTGGAAAGACGAACGCATCTTTCGCGGACAATTGCAGGATTTAGCTAAGATCGTAAACGAAAACCATCTGACTCTGACTACCATGATTGTCGTAGGCGATGCCATCGATAATCGGGAAGGACTGTCACGACTATATTCTCACCAATTTAAACACTTATTCCGTAAATAATCATGATACTTATATTTGGAGGAACCACTGAAGGACGGGCTGCCGTCAATGTAATCGAAGAAGCCGGGAAACCTTATTATTACTCAACCAAAGGTGACGAACAGGATATCTACCTGCATCATGGCATACGCCTGAGCGGCGCCATGACCCGGAGAACCCTGAAAGCTTTCTGTCGCCAAAACGACATTCGCCTTTTGATAGATGCCGCCCACCCCTTTGCCGAAAAGCTGCATGATACAGTAACCGATGTTGCGCATGATCTCGGCATTCCCTGCATTCGATACGAACGCATTTACGACCGCTCTTACCTCAACCCGATTTTCGAAGACAACTGCGACCCTGATGATTTGCCTTTTAAATTTGAATATGACAATCGGGATCTGTTGCGCGAGTTGAAGAAAGAAAAAGAGGGTCACAGATTTCTTTTCCTGACAGGCGTCCAGTCCATCGCCCGATTCAAATCTTTATGGACCAAGAAGAAGTATGAATGTTACTTCCGTATTCTCGACCGTGACAGCTCCCGTGAAATAGCCCGTCAAGCCGGATTCCCAGAAGATCATCTGGTGTACTATCATCCCGAAACGGAGAATCTGTCCCAACTCCTGCAAGAACTGTCTCCCCAGGCAGTCGTCCTGAAAGAGAGTGGGAAGTCCGGAGGATTCACCGAAAAGAAAGACATGATCCTGGAATATGGGGCAACTCCTTACATCCTTCTCCATCCCGAATTAGAATATTACGATATAACAGTAGACGGAGTAAACAGTCTCCGCCGTACCCTTGAGAAAATGCTGCCCGATTACTTCCCATTGCGTAGCGGACTCACTACCGGGAGTTGTGCCGCAGCCGCTGCCATAGCTGCTTTTCGAAAACTGAAAAATCCCATACTCGAGGATTTTAACCGGAATATCCATACCGTCCTTCCCAGTGGCGAAACGATTGAAATTCCTTGCCAATCCGTATCCGGAACATTCTCCGACGAGAAAATTGAAGTCAGCGCTACCGTCATCAAAGATGGAGGAGACGACCCCGATGTGACCAGTGGGCTGCCGATTGTAACCACTTTAACCCTGAACCTCGCAGAAGCGAAACAGGCTAATAACGCACCTGTACAAACTCCGGAAACATGGGAGTTCGTCTTCCATGGTGGCCCGGGTGTAGGAACAGTTACCCTGCCGGGACTCGGGCTCGAAGTAGGTGGTCCGGCCATCAACGCTACTCCCAGGCAAATGATTATCGACAATCTGAGGAATTGCATCCGGTACTACTATCGATACCTGCCAAACGCTCCCATCCATGTCACCATCTCAGTTCCCGGAGGTGAAGAAGTCGCCGCACGTACTTTCAACCCCCGGCTGGGTGTCGTAGGCGGAATCTCCATCATCGGTACCAGCGGTATTGTGAAACCCTTTTCTTCCGAAGCTTTCGTCCGTTCCATTCGTAAGGAGATGGAAGTGGCACGTGCTACAGGTGCTTGCCGCATTGTCATCAATTCGGGAGCCAAAAGCGAAAAATATATTCGCAATCTCTATCCGGAACTTCCGCCGCAGGCTTTTGTACACTATGGCAATTTCATAGGCGAAACGATCGGAATTGCAGCCGAACTCGGCATCTCGCGGCTGACCTTGGGAGTGATGATGGGTAAAGCTGTGAAACTGGCGGAAGGGCACCTCGACACACACAGCAAGAAAGTCACCATGAACAAGGAGTTCCTCAAAGAAATTGCCCGACGGTGTGGATGTACCCCCTCCAGCATAGAGGCAATCGACCATATCATTCTGGCACGTGAACTTTGGAACATCCTTCCTGAAACCGAACTGCAGGCTTTCTGTTCCCTGTTGATCGAACAATGCCACCGCCACTGCGATGTGCTGCTCCCCAATGGAGAACTAACCATCCTTCTGATTACCGAAGAAGGAAAAATCATACAGTAAGTTCCTGTCTAAGTTAAATCGGTCATAAAAGATCGATTTAACTTAGACTGACAAACAACCAAGAGCATACCCTGTTTTGAGGTTAATCCACTGAATGTTAGCAATCTCTATTTTTCAATTTCTATTATGATCCTTCCCATTCAATAAAATTTAAACCGAATACAATAAAAAGTAATATAATCCAAGCAGTAATACAAGGTTTATTGCATTTATAGAATATAATTATCAAAACATGAAGTTTAATAGAAAGGAAAAAACTTTTATTATGAAGAAAACTTATTTATGGACGGCCATGCTTTGCACGGCAATAGCATTTTCGGCATGCAAATCCAATAAAGCCGGACAGGACACCGCAAGCGAAGCAAAGACTGAAGAAGCAGTTATACCGGGAAGTGATAAAGACGAACACGGTTGCGTCGGCTCTGCCGGATACGTATGGAGTGAAGTGAAGAAAGATTGTATTCGTCCCTTCGAAGCAGGACTGAAAATCAGCGAAACCCAAAAAGACAACGCTACTTACGCCACTTACATTGTATTTGCTGCCGACTCTGTGCAAGCAGAACTCTACACACCCGAGTCTGAAGGAAGTATCCTGCTCGAACGTGCGGACAACCAATGGAAAAACGATACGATCAGCGTCAGTTGCAAGAACGGTCAATGGAGCATTTCTAAACAGAAATAAAAAACACCTCGCCCCGAAAAAGCTGTCTCAAATTAGATAATCGCTAATTTACCGGCCGGTAACATCGTCATCTCAATTTTTCTTTGCAATGTAGAAGCCCGATCCGGGCGCATCCACTCTACGCAAAATAAGTCCATCCCGGTCAGACTAACCTTGACGGGCGAGGTTTACTGTTTGTATTTGCCCCGATGAATATTTCATCAGGACAAATACAAACTGTCTACAATCAGGATAATGCCGCAATCCCCGTTCCTATCAGATTGGCATTATCCATACTATTAATATGAACTTCGACATCTTCCAGTTCAAGCTCACGAAGAAGTTCCTGCAATTTCTCCATTACAAGGATATTATAGTTTTTATCTTTCCGACTTTCACTCCAGAAAAGACTGCCCTCGGCAATCAGACAAACCCGATGGATATCTCGATTATACGATTTCAGCAATGCGATTAATCCGGCAAGAGAGGCAGCGACGAGCTGGGCCGATCTGTTATAGATCCAATGGGCTACCTGAACATAGATATCTTTGTGTATATCAGGATAATTCATAATAGCAGTCAGTTTCCTTGCATCAAATTTCTCTTCAAATTCTTCCAAAGGGAAAGCTGCTTTCAGGATATCTCCCAGATACATGCCGGATACCGCTTTCTCAAAACGCTGTTTACCCAAACTGTCAGAAGTTGCGTCAACAGTATCGTCCACCGCAGTCAGGAAGGGAGGATAAAAGTTTCCCGATTCCAGATTGACCGGAATCAAGCCTTGTACGTGACATTCCGGGTCCAACTTCGTTATCTTGTCAGACGGAATAAAAGTTGCCATATTTGTACCTGTCCCTACAATCAGGCCAATATAAGCATCATAGCTTTTGTCGGTAAGCCCGGCAAATAAACTGGCAATCGTGTCATTCAGCACTTTAACTCCTGTAAATCTGATTTTATTTTTTTCATTCAGGTAGTCGAGTAAGGGTTTCCCAACAAACTGTCCCACCATTTCCCGAATGTCTACCCCCTTGGTCCAACGAAGCAATCTTGCATCGCCTCCCGGTATCGATTCGGTCGGATAAGAAAAACAATAACCGATAGGCATTTCCTCTTCCCGCTTTATTTCAACAATCAGGTCGGCCAACTCTTTGAACAACTCTTCACGGGTATAACCGGGTGACTTCATAATCGACATATCCTTCTTCCAACCATTATTGGGATAGATGATTGGCTTTTCGGTTGAGAAATCGACAATTGCCACTCTATAGTTGGTACCTCCCAGGTCCAGAACCAAAGCCTTGCCTTTAACATCGGTCGCCTTAGGTAAAATAAAGGTAGGAATACATTGTATTTCAGCATTATTCTTATTTAATCCCTCTTCCACTTTCTCCCGGAATGCGTGTGCGATTCCCTTCAGTTGTTCATTGTCCAGTTTGAAAATATTCTTCTCCATGATATTAATTTTATGTATGGATTATCTTATATCTGTAAATAACAACTGAAGATGAATTTTGCTCAAAAGACAATTTGTTTTAATGCTTTCATCACAGAGTAGCACAGAGTGGACCCTACAAGATCGACTCTGTGTTACTGTGTGATAATCAGTCCCCGTTTCTATTCCTGTACACAACGAGTGGTGTGCGCATCATAATCCTGTTATCCAGCAACCGCGATTATATTATCGGATATCCGGTGAACCTCAAATAAGTGCGGTTCTCCGTTGCGTCATACTTCAGCAACATTCCTCCATCTGACTGCGCAGTGGCTGGAATACTGCTATTATAACCAGCCAGCACCTTTAGATCTGCTTCTGCGGGTATACGCCAGCCTGCCGGACAAGGATCGTGTACCGTTTTCGACCCGTCGAGAGCATATTCAGCACACTGAAAGGATTGAACATCCCCTCCCAGTTGCGATAGTTGAAGTGATAACCGTCATATCGGCGGGTAAACTTTTCCATCGTTTCCTCGTACGTCTGTCCGTTCGCACAGGGTAGTATAAGCCGGATGAAGGCTGATGTCCTGCAACTGGTTCAGATTACTGAAGTAACCCTCTGTATGGAGTTTCTCAAAATTTTGTATTCCAATCGGAAGTTTACGAGAGATCATAGAATCTACATTCATATCCACTTTATTTTTAGATCATCGCTATTATGCACAAAGATCGAAATTGTTTTCCGTTATTCCAGTATGTTAAAGATCGGAATTGATTCTTCTGTCAGTCCTTTTCCTGTATGCAACGCAAAGGAATCGCTTCGCGTTCATGACCGGACAGAACAATATCAGCTTTTGTTGATGCAGTACTTGTTATTCTGAAATAACTCACACTCTCTCCTTTGTCAGAATTAGCCAATTTGTTTCCGCACCAGATTAAAGCCGCGGTTCCAATGTAGTAAAATTGAGTATTCAAGTAGTAATACCCCGTGAATCTAACATATGTTGTCTTTTGTTTATTTTTATCATATGCAAGCACCATTCCTCCATCTTTACCCAGAGTGTTTGAATTTTGCACATTTGCACCATGTCCTTCCCCTTTCACTGCCTGATCCGCATTACTAAACAATGAAAGATAATTTTCTATCTGTGCTACACGCCATCCTGCAGGACACGGATCATGAACCGTTTTGGGACTGTTCCAGGCATTTATATATGCATTGTCCCGATCAGTTATCCATTTATGCACATCCTTCTGCTTATATATGTTCAACGGATTCTGATAAGCTGTACGATAAGTTGCCGTAGCGTCTACTCCCGGATCGAAAGGTAAAAACTTCACTCCATCCGGCCTATATAAACTCATAATTCCCACTATCGGTTCCTCTATCGGAGAAGGAAGCGTAACCTCTGTTATAGGTTTGTTCGAATAACTGCTCGGATACGGGTCTTTTCTCCCCCACTGATAATGAAAACCATGTGTTTTAAACTTCTCTACATCCGAAGGAGGAACTCCTGTATATCCTGCCATAGCCCCCAGATTACGGTCCATCATCGGCCGTTGATCCGGATGGTTGCCATACGTAAACTTCAGTTTTCTTTTAGTCAACGGTTCCTGCACATCCACATTACCCGTAGCGTCCGGATGATAGTCCGTCACCCACACATGCCAGCTCCACAGTATGTTATCACTACTATCATAAGCCGCAATCACACCGCTGCCGCCCGTCGTGCCCGGAGCCACCCGGCAATAAATGCGGCATTGCCCCTTATCGGTAACGGGATTCTGTCCCACTGCCGTTCCGTCCGTACGCTTGATGTCTACAATGTTCGTATGGTCCTCAGCAGAGTTGACGATACCCATCACCGGCTCGCCGATGTCCCCGTCCTCTTTCGTCTGCCAGAGAAGTTTCACCTTAACGATGCCTCCCCCTTGCTGTTGGCACCAGCCCTTCAAGGTTTCATTCGTTTTCTCTGTTCCGTCACTCTGATAAGCCAACGGGTCGAAGCAGAACCCCCCACCGGGAGCCACCATAAAGCAATTGGCCGTCGGAACCGGATTGTCATTGTTCTCCGAAGCGGGCACGGGATCGATGTAGGTCACACGTTTGTCATTCGTCGGGATACCCGTATGGCTAAAACTCACCGCATAGCTGTACTCCGTATTATTGTTCAGGCTGAAATCCGAGGACGTTTTCCCGCCGATGTACACACGATAATCCAGTTTCTTTTTGGGATCCGTGGTATTCACGGCTACAAAGTTCAGAAAAGAGCTTCCCTTCGGCGCATTCGCTTTCGTGCGCTGCAGATCGGAGTTTGCCGCGGGAGATTCGCCGCGTACATTGGCCGGGATCCAGCAAGAATAAGAATTGCCTTTACTCATATCGATCTCTACTGTATGAAACTGGTCCAGAATAGAGGGATAAGTGCCATTCGAGTCTGCTGTGGGAACCAGTGTATAGTTCAACGGGACGCTCTGCAACAGGACTTGTTTCAGTTCATAACCGCTCACGTTGTAATTCCAGTTCACCGTCAGTCGTGCAGCCAGGCGTTTCAGCAACAGGCGGGTATCATAACTGCCCTCCGGACTCTGAATGACAGCCTTACCGTCAGTTCCCGTCACCACGTTTACATGCTCCAGATGGAGCACATAAGGCATGGCGTCGATAGCGTCTGCTGTCGAAGGATCGATCTGATTGATTATCGAAGCATCTATATCCATACTCTTTACCCCCTCTGTACTTTCTGTATCTTCCAGATTCTTACCAACTAAAGTTTTTACCGCATCCTTGTTTCCACGTGCCACCACCAGCAATTGACAGTCATTCATCACATTCAGCGTCACATCCAGGTGGGTGCCGAGTTCTACAGTGCCATAACTGTTACCATTCTGATAGGTCCCGTTTCTATTGTATTGGAGTATCTCCAGATTATACAGCTTATCGGGAACAGCCGGGATGCCACGGGTAACTGCGTCCACTGCCTGAGTTACATCAAAAGCGGCAGCACCTGTTTTTAACGGCGAGCCGTTGAGGCGAGCCGTTGACCTCCTTCATTATTTGAATCTTCGGCAAAGCCGAAGACCAGCGATACCGTCACCTCTTCACCTTCAGGAAAAGGAACAGTACCCTCCGGACGATCTTCACATCCACTCAACCCTCCAAGAAGCGTCATGCCTCCCAAGAGCATTAACCATTTATTCTTCCAAATCTGTTTCATATCATTATTATTCTTGTACACATCGAAACGGATAAGGCTCACCGATCATTCCCCAAGCATTATTCGGAGTACTCAATTCTCCTGCTGCTATTTTTGTATAATATATCCGGTAATTATTGCCATTCTTTGCTATCGTATTCGTTCCTTCGTATCCGGCTGCACTTCCATTAAATATCAATTTTCCATCGCTAAAGGATCGGTATGCCGTAACCGGAAACCAGGCTGTATTATCTTCTGTACGAGGAGAGGGCACACCATTCCCACCGGATACATTATACAGACGTCCACCCCGATCGTGTGTACTACCACTTTCCATAAACGTTCCATTCGCATCAAACCAATACGCCTGGTTCTTGCCCCAGCCATTATACACTGTTTGATGGGGAATCTTCCATCCTGCCGGACAAGGGTCATAAAGAGTTTTAGAGTTATTATACAAATACTGATAGTCCGCAGTAGTTTCATTCAAACTATACCAAGAGCATTTGCTTTGGTTCTGATCGCTGCTCGAACCTGTTATAATATGGTCGGGATGTTCAATGACATATTGCAGCGTATTGCCATTTACTAATGTAATATTGGAGTAAGCGACCTTTCCCAGTTGTACCCCTCGTCCTTCTCCATCATAAATAACATTGAGTTCATTCGCCGTTCCGTCTGTCGACCCCAAGAACGGATCCTTGCGTCCCCAATAGTACAAATAGCCTATCCGCCTTGCAAATTCCAGCAATGAAGCATTCTCACCGGGAAATCCTCCGGCAGTCGCGCACAGGTTTCGGTCCATAACCACCTTCCCGACATGCGTTCCACCACTTTTGAAAGCCGCAGTGGCATATTGATGCACGCTTCCGTTCTGTGTCATCTGTTGTGCCTGGGCATAAGTGACAGAGGAAGTAATCCCCTGCGGTACATAATCGGTTATCCAGAGATGCCAGCTCCATACTATTTTACTACCGGAATAGGCGGCAATCAAGGCATTTCCTCCTTTGCTCACCGGCACTTTGACGTGGATACGGGCTTTTTGCAAATCACCTCCGTCAGTGATACGCGCCAGATTCGAATGGTCGTCTCCACTGATGGCATACCCCATCACCAAATCGCCCGATGTAGCATCGTCTTTCGTCTGCCAGACCAACTTAACATCCGTTATTTTTTTGTTATCGGCCAGCGTCGAACCATCCGTCAGATGTGTATTCCAACCACTCAGCGGAACATTGTAACCATTCATCTTCGCTTCATGCTTATACGGATTAAAACAGATATTCGTACCGGGTTTCATCATGAAGCAGTTGGATGTCTCCACCAGATTGGTGCTTTGCACCGGACTTTGGTCCAGCAGTTGAATGCGTTTATCCGTCTGGTAAGCCGTCGATTTGACGGAAAGTTTCCAGGTGTAATCCTTGTTTTCATAGAGGTTGAAGTCCGTTGATTCCTGTCCGCCCAAGTAAGCACGATAATAGAGCCGTTCTTTCTTGACGGCATTGTCCACCACCAGTTCTACATACGATGCGGCGGTGGGGGCATTCTCTTTTGTACGGTAATAAGGTGAAGTGGCTTTCGCCGAAGTGCCGCGCACGTTGGCAGGTATCCACACGGTCTTCTTTCCCGCCGCCAACTCTGAGGCATTCGTCAGCCGATAGTAATCGATAAACTCAACTACTTCGGACGGATAGGTCATACCCCACTGCGTCTCCACCGGTGATGCAAGCAACCGAAAGGCTGCGGGAACCTGGCAAAGCTTCACCTCTTTCAGGGCATAGCCCGCGTTTTTCAGCGCAGCATCTATTTCCCAGTTCACCGTCAGCCGTGTTGCCAGCCGCCTGAGCAGCAGACGGGCGTCATAGCTCCCGTCCGGACTTTGAAGTTTACCATCGCTCGTCACGTTCACGCACGGCAGATGGAGCATATAAGGCATCTTGTTGATATCATCCTGCGTAAAACCTTCGGCGGGAATCGTCTTTTTGAAAAGATCGGCGTCCATCACCTGTTGTTGCACATTGGCGAGGCTGCCGCCGATACTCGGGGTCGTATTTCCTTTCCCGCGGACAATCACTACCAACTGGCAGTTCGTGGCCGGTGTCAATGTCACCAGGGTAGAGAAATCCGTTCCCGCAGTGATCTGCTCTTTGGATTGCACACTGCCCATCAGCGTCCCGTCAGCCTTATATTGCATCAAATAGAACTGGTACAGCGCATCCGGATGACTCGGTTCCGTTGCACGGGTCCGCACGGCAGGCACCGGCCGGGCAGTGAACGCACCGTCCTGCCCGGAATCACTCCCCCGTGTGTCGGCAGAGGCAGAAAGGTTATACCCGTCCTCTTCATCGGCAAAGCCGAAACACAGGGATACCTCCACGGGCTTCGTGTCGGCATCGAACGGCACGACATCCGCCCGCTCTTCACAAGCCGCCATGCCCAACAGGCAGACAAGCACCGGTAGCTTCCACAGATTTTTAGAAGTATGTTTCATATTGGTATGTTTGTTTTAAGTTCACCACAGATTACACGGATTTTCACTGATTAATTATTTATATTCCGATTAATTATTTATATTTCACTGATAATCAAGTTCAATCGAATCAAAGATTCGGTGTTAATCTGTGAAGATCCAGTATCAATCTGTGAAAATCCGTGTAATCTGTGGTGAATCAAGTTCATTTCTGTCTTTTATTTGAAAACTACATTGTTCACCGGAAGCACCTCCACAGCATCGAACATCACTACGTTGCCGTCCGTGATCATCACACGCACATCGGCGCTGTTGGCGCCACTGACATTGACGGTGAGCTTATAAAGGTAATCTCTGCGGATGTTGTAGTCAGTCATCAGGTTGCCGCCCAAATGCAGGAGATAATTCACGCCGATAGAGTCCTTTGCGCCCGCATACACATATTTGCCCGACAGCTTGATGTACGTGCAGTAGTCCAATTTTCCGTCCGGCCCTTTAGCCGGAATGCTCTTTTCCATAAACGAGGCGGCTGTTCCCATTCCCCGTAAGTTTTCCGGCATATAGAATTCGAAAGAAGAAGACGAAGCCCAATTAGTAGTGATCTCTGTTCCGGTTGTGGATGTGATAGCCGTAGAACCATCGTTATCCGCAGGATACTTATCTTTAATACTTCCGCCTCCCCGCGTATAGAACGCCATGTGTGTGGGTACATTGTAGAGGGAGACGGACTTGACGACAAGGTTACTCGGATTCTTTGGGTCTGCCAGATCTCCCATTTTCTTCCAGGACAAGGAAATCGTGGCGTAAGCCCGCCGCAAGGGAACCACCAGCGGTATCACACCCGGTTTCTTGGGATCGGGCGTATATTCCAGCGGCCCCGATGTCAACAGGGACGGCTTGTTCCTATAACCGGAAAAGGGCACCGTTTTCGCCTTCAGTTCCGCTTCGGTTCCGGTGAAGCCGCTCAGGAACGACTGGTCCACATTGGCAATGACATAGAAGCGACTCTCCGCCTGGACGAAAGCAACATCATCATTCTTGGTGTTGACCTCAATCGTCTGATTGCTTCCCGGATTTCCAATCGTACCAAAAAAAGCTTTCTGCTTCAGCTTTGACACTCCGCTCTCGGTGGCGTATTGCAGCACCCAGATCGTGTTAACAGGAATATTGTTAATCTCTCCGCGCGTATCCACCGTCAGCTCCGGAGGCAGTTTCAGAACTAATCGAAGCTCCTCGGAAGTCTCTACGGATTCCTCGCTGCATCCCGCCAGCAAGCCGGAAACCGTCCATAGGCCGGAAACCGCCAGCAGGCAACCGAGTGCCCATTTGCCCGTCCATCGTCGTATGTATTGTCTTTTTGCCATTCTGTTTTGATCTGATTCTAAATATGATAATTGTATATGAATATGCCGGTTATTTTCCCATTTCATCCGAATTGAGCGTTACGGTCGATTCATATTCTCCTATCGCCAACGTCAAGTCGGCGGGGTCGAGTATGCCATAGAACGTCAGTGTGAAGTCGAACGTATAGGTCATGCCCGGCAGCAACACCTTCTGGATCTCCGCCGGATAAGTCTCGGTCAATGTCTTATCCCCATTATCTTTGTAACCTACCGTCAGGTTCACATCAAAAGAAATCATGGCCGATCCGTCTACCGGAAGCACCACAACCGGCGTACTTACTCGTGGAATGGTAACTGTTTGCCCTGTCGTATTATATGTGAATCCGGTGAAGGCCTGAGTAGTGGCAAATGTTTCATTCGCCACCGTCCCCCAGGCAGTACTGCCCAACGTGTAAGGCAACGATGCCCGGAGTCCTCCCATCTTGAAGGAGTTCACCACCAAGCTGGTAGGAGTAACCGGATGGGTTCCACTTTTTGCCGCCACACTCACTTTAATCTGTGCTCCCAAGCGTTTAAAGGGAGCCGGCAGCACTACGTCCATCATGTTTTCTCCCGTTTGGTTGGGTTGCACCACGATCCCTTTCAGGCTGGTGTACATAAAGTCTTTTCCGTTCGACACCTGAATCGTACCGTCCGTTTTCAGTTCGGGCACTTCCGTCGAAGAGTTGTACGATACCAGATAAAGGTCGTACGTTCCGCGATACAGATAGAGTTCGCCCGTAGCCACTCCACTCTTTACCGTATATACTTTATGATCCAGCGGTTCCGTCGTCGTAGTAGACGCACCTGCGGGGAAAGCATAGATACAGAAAGTCTTTCCATCCTCCATATCCGTTGCCGCGTCGGCACGGGTCGAAGCCTCGTCCGCCTCCGCCCGGTAAAGAGAGAAGCGGAGCGATACCGGATCTCCCTCCTCCGTGCCGGGTTCCCCGGGAGCCTGTTCCGAACATCCTGTCAGTCCCGGCGCTCCCAGCAAGCAAAGGCAACACCCTATCCAAAGTTTCAGTCTTTTATTCATCGTTTCTTGTTTTAGTTCACCACAGAGTACACAGAGTACACAGAGTAACACGGAGTGGATCGTTTTCCACTAAATCCCGATACTCGTGTTCTGGTTCGCATCGTTTTTCCAGTCCTCTATCTGTACCGAGCTCAGCTTACCTCCCATTTTGTCCACCGTAATCAGATAGACATAATGCTTTCCCGCCTCCCACTGCGCTGTCACCGATTGGGTTTCAAACGCATGCGCTTTCGCGGCAGCTTCTCCGTCCACACATACCTTGAGCCGGAACGAGAGCACCGTTTCTTCTTTCGCCATCGGCGCCACGAGGCAGGTCACGTTCGGTCCTTTCTGGTTTTCTTTCAGCTTCAACTCCACGCCACTCGCCTGCGCCAGTGTCAGTGTCGAAATATCCGACAGACTGTTCAGCAATCCGCTTTTCAGGTTCATCGTCCCGATGCCTGTCCGCAGACGGTTGGTTCCGCTCAGCACATCCACCTGTATCAGCTTTAGCGCTTCGGTGGCCGAAGCCGACTTCACGATACGGAAACTGACTTTGGCCAACGCATGCTTCATCTTGAAGCTGACGGTTCTCGAGGAAAGTGTTGCCGTGACGGGGGCTGTCTCCGACTTATCCGTACCCACACCGTAGAGATAATCGGCCTGCCCGGTAGCGAGAAAATCAGTCAATGACGACGGAAGGTTCACCGCCGTCGTATGTTCACCGTCACCGGACGCTTGGATGGCTGCGGGAGGATAATAGGCGTATAGCAAGGCATCACCCAAAGTGTTGTTCATGATCGTCTGCTTGTCCGGAGTCCAGACTCCTTCTTTCAAGGAGAATGTCATCAGTGGATTGTCTCCGTACGCCGCATGTGGCTTGGTGGCCGATGCGGTAGTGGTGGCATACACGTCCACCTCGGTGATAGCGGTTGCTTCCGCACGGGTGACGCTCTCCTCTCCCTCCACTTCGATCCGCTGCAATTCCAGTGCGCCTTCATCGGCGGCGAATCCGTCGTCCGAGGCGCATGAAGCCGTCAGGCATATCCCCGCTCCGAGGGCAAGCGCCATGTAGAGGCGATTCCCCGACTTCTTCATTCGATTGTATTTTTGTAGGTTCATATCCGTTTTCGTATCTGTTTTTCATTAAGTGGCGTTTCCCGCGTCTGTCTCCGTTGTCTCTACGAATCGTTCTACGGTGATACCGTTCAGGATCAATTCATTGGTGGACGTAAAGTTATACTGGTAGTTGTATCCGGCTTTCAAGGTATGGGCCGTCTTCTCGGTGTAGCTCTTCTCCGTTTCACCGCTGTCGCCGGCCTTCACCTTGATCGTAAACGTTCGGGAGCCGGGCTTGACGATGGCTACATACGTATGTTGCTGAGCGGAAGTTCCCGCTGCCGAAGCGCCATAGGCGTTGATCGTCTCCGATGTAGAGACATCGGTGGCAATCCCCGTACCCTCCAGGCTTGCCGTGCCGGGAAGCTTTGAATCATTTCCATACTTCACCACCAGGGTCACCTTCGCCGCTTCCGGAGCGAACGAGAACGTAGCCTTATTGCCATCGAGTACTCCTTTAGCCGTCAGCCGGTTGCTTTGCCAGAAATTGGTGGCTGTGTGCTGATCGGCTAGAATCCGGGTAAACGCCGTAGGATACGAAGCCGTAAACGTTTCACTACCGGTGGTGGTGAGCGCTGTTTGTCCGCTTGCGGGTTGCCAGGTGCCGGTTGTGCCGGTGACCACCCGTTGGTAGTCGGCAGTATTCGTGCCATCCGTAATCCGGATGACATCACCCGCTACAAATTCTCTTTTATCATAATCACCGGCATGCGCATCCGTAGCACGGGTAGCGGGATTCCCCACCTCTGCCGATACTTCCAACGGACGGGGCAAAGCATCCTCTTGCGAGCAGGCGGCCAGCAGAACCGGGAAGAACAGGCAGAGAGCCGCCCCGGATACCGATAGGATTCTATTCTTTTTCTTTTTCATGGGGTTACATCAAACTAATATTACATCAAACTAATATTACATCAACTAATATTACATCAAACTAAGTTACATCAACTTAAGGTTCCTGTATGCGAATCCCCGCTTTGCCACTCTTTGATCTCCTGACCGGTGGGAACCAGCACATCATTTTTCAGGGTGAGCGTATAGGTGTAGTGGCTGTTCGCCGCCCTTGCGCAAGTGAGGGTGACGTCATAGACCACTCCGTTAGCATCCGTCACCGATACCTCTATCGACTGCTGGGAAGTAAGCGGGGCGATAATGCCATGCCAGGTATATTTCGCATCGCCTGTACCGCCGGGGTGATACAGGTAGACGGTTTCATCCTTGCTTGCTTCTCCGGAGTAAAGCCCCTTCCCGGTTACGGTCATACTCGTAAAATCCTTGGACAGTGTGTTCTTTCCCGAAAACTTCAGGGTCAGCTTCACGCCTTTGTGCACAAAGGCGCTTTCGCCTGTAAAGGAGAGTGTTCCGTCACGGCCGATCGCCACCTTCTCAGGAGTCTCCAGCAGATTGCTCAGGCGGTAGTCCTCACCTCCCGCCTTTCGCTGGTCGGCACGGATACCCGAGTATTCGATAGGGTAACTCGCCTGGTAGGTGGCTCCGGACTCAACGAGCAGCTCCGTACCCGTCACCGAAGGTTTCCACTCGCCCGTACTGCTGCCGGAAGAAGCGGCGTTCAAGGTGTAGTCCACCGGAGTGGATGACGAACCGTTCCGCGAGCGGATGATACGGATTTTGTCACCTGCGGCAAAGGTGCTGCGGTCTTAACCGTTGTCGGCTGCCACGGCACGGGTCCCGGCTGCCACGGCCGCCCGGGTCTCAGACTCCCGGCCTTCACCGGAAGCGCAGATCGCGGCGGACACCGTAAGCGGAGTCCCTTCGGGCAACGAAGGGGTCAGCGCATTGTCCGAACAGCCTGCGGTAAGCAGCAGGCAGCCTAAAACCGTTTGGTATAATCTATCTGTTTTCATACTGAATCATTCATTCTGAATCATTTGTCATTCTGAATCATTTGTCATTCTGAATCATTTGTCATTCTGAACCATTTATTGTTCTGAATCATTTGTTTCATTGCCAGCCGGGATTTACGTCACTGCTCTCCTCGGAAACTTCCGTCCACCCTTTTATATCGACAGGTTGCAGGCTGATTCCCCGTTCGCCGAGCGTCAAGGTATAGACATAGCGGTATCCTTTCTGCCATGCCGGGTTGAAGGCATCGGTCGAGAGGGTAAGATCCCGTTCGGTAGCGTCCGAGCTTTGTTCACCCAGTGTCAGCGTCAACGTCACCTGCGTGCCCGAAGCTGCCTCAACCTTCGGAGCCACCAGCCCGTAGGCCACTGTAACGGGACCCGAGGTGCCGACCTGTTGCGGACGGGCCGATGGGGTAAAAGAGATTTCACCCACCGCGGCCAGTCCGGACAAAGCGCCATCCGTCAGGGACATCGTGCCGGCCGATCCGGATCCGGAAGCAGTCGTACAGTAGAAAGGAGTAGCGCCGCCCGCTGCCGTAAGCTTAATCTGCCTTACATAATCGTATGTCGGATCCGGGGTGCGGTCGTTCGCGTTCTGAATGCGGAACACGACTTGCGACAAGGCGTGTTGCAGATAGAGGGCTGGCGAAGCAGACAGGCTGTTGGCGGTAACCGCCGGCCCGTCCGGGCGGAGGAGGCCGGGTGGTGGGCGGTAACCGCCGTAGCCGAACCTACGGTAGCGCTGCCGGAACCGTAAAGATAATCGGTGGTAGAGCAGTCGTAGGTATTTCCTCCGTCGAAGGTTTGCCCGGCAGGCACGCTGACGGGGAGAGCAGGCAAGACAGTACTGCTACTGCCACCGCTGCCGCTACCACTGTTGCCTCCGCTACCACTGCCGCCATCGCTCTTCAAGGCTGTCGCAGCGGGTGCCCAGGCATAGACCGTTGCTTTTGCGAGGCTGACGTAGGTAGAAGGATTGCTCGTCCACTTCGTACCGGAGGCCGCTTTCGTGAAGGTCGCTCCCCCGGCGTTGCTGCCCGGATAGAGACTGCCGTCCGCAGCGGCGAGGTAGATGCCAATGGTGCTGATCCGGTCTGCACCCGTACCAACATCGTTGATCATGCTACGGGTGGAGGCGAGCGTGGCACCGGCATGAACACCGGGCTGCAAGAGGACGGCATCGCCGTCGGTGAGAACGGAGTTCTCACCGGAACAGGCTATGCAAAACAGGGATGCGGTCCCAAGGAGCAAAAGAATGAATACGTTCTTCATCTATTATCTTGTTGAGTTTTTCTTCTATCACTTTATATCCAGATCTGTGCTTGAAGCAACCGTTGTCCATTGTGTCACGGTCACACTCGAAATGACGAGTTCGGAGCCACTGAGCTTGACGGTGTACAGGTAATTCTTTCCGGCCTCCCATGCACTGTTGCTATCAGGCAGGGCGACTTTATAATCCTGGTTGTCAATCGTCAGCGTAGCTTCCACGGTCGACTTATCGGCCGTGCTTTCAGGCAGGACGAGGATACTGGCTTTCCTGGCGTTATTTTTGGCGGTGGTTGCAGCAGAAGCATCGCTACTCGCTGCTTTGGGCAACGTATAGTTTGCTATATCACGTGTATAGGTCACTGCCGCCGGACTCTGACCCACAGTGATCGTACCATCCTTAATTTTCATGGTAGGGCTAGCTCCATTATTTAATGTTGTATTTCCACTTTTATTGGCTAATACCAGTTTGGTGAATGCACCGGTATTTTTATAGGTATGATCCGCATATACCCGGAAGCTGACCATCGCAAGGGCGTGCTTCATGGCGAGCGTCACCTTTCCGGTTTTACTATCACTACCGTTTTTATAGCTGGCTTTCACTCCAGTACTTCCCTGATCGGCATACATATAGTCCACCTCTCCGGAGGCTGCGAGAATCTTATCTTTTGTACTGGTTTGACCGTCCGAATTGTCAGTGGATTGAAAGTCGATCGTGGCGTTAGCGTCTCCGCTCTTCCCCGGAAATACAGAAATATTGATCGTGGAACTTTCCGTGTATTCACCACTTGGATTGGTAGCCTTCAGCGCAGTACCGCTACTCTGAAATTCACCATTACTACCCGGTTGATACGCCGGATAATGCGCATAGATCGTAGCCTCTTCCGCCGAAAGATAGATTTTATCGGTCGCGCTGCCCCATGCCGAAGAGCTGTAAGTGTACAACCCATAGTTATTCGTTGTCTTATTCGTCGTTGTGCTGTTGGCATACACCGCGATGCTTCCTAATGCAGTCCCTACAGCCGATGCATCCGAACCGGCATCTATCGCGCCGCGTGTCAACACCACCTGTGGCGACACCTGCAATTCCGCCACCCCGGTATCCTGTCCTTCGGGCAAGATGCTTTCACCGCATCCGACAGCCAACAGCAATGCCGGAAAAGCCATAAGCCAATGATATTTCGTTTGGTTAATCATCATGTTCGTTTTATCTTTTTTTAAATTCATGTATCTAATCCGCATCCAGAGTGCCGTCAACAGTCACCGGAGCCCACGCCTGCACCGTTACCGAAGTGATTCCCAGTTCATGGTCGCCGATGTTCAGCGTCACTACATGTGACATGCCCGCCTGCAACGGATTTTTCCCGCTTGCGTTGGAATCACCGAACGTAAGCGACACATTATCGAATGTACCTATTGATGTTTCTACTTTCAGCGTATACGTGTTGCTTCCGCCTCCATTGCCGTTGTTTCCGCCGGCTTCCAACGGAGGGAGTAAAAGTTGCCCCACAGATACCGGAGTCTGGCCGGTCACTTCCGTTCCTTGCCCGGCTCCGTTGGTTCCGTTCTGCGTAAGATCCACCGTCAGTCCCTGGGGATGTTCGGTTGTGGTGGAGAACGTCACCTCTCCCGTAGCCAGCTTCAACGAGGCAAGCGGTTTCGCCTCCTTCACCGTGATACTCTTCACCCATACCGACACCCCGTTTTGAAGCGTCTTCTTCGCTTGAAAAGAGAGTTGCGTCAATTGATGGTCGAATACCAGTGAAGGAAAGTGCCCGTCCGCCCAGCGGTTTCCCTGTATCTGAGAAGCGTAAAGCAGATCGGTCTGCCCTGTGAGCACAAAGGAAACCGTACCGGCATAAGTGCCCGTTCCACTGCCCGAAGCGGCCTTATCCGGCTCGGCGTAGGGGGCGTAGCTTACCAGATGGAGCCAAGCTCCCCAACGGGGATAAATGGGCGCATCCTTACCGGCATTGCCCCAACCGACTTTACCATCGGTCCCGACAGTTCCTTTCCAGACACCCTCTTCGGCGGCAACCACCGGAGTGGTGTAGTCTCCCCCGGTTCGGGAAAATACCATGGCAGCCTCAAACTCCGCCTGAGGCTTTTTTTCTTCCGCGGCCGCCGCCCCCCCCCACATGACCGAGCC
>OATK01000396.1_pt1 | contig 39899 bp, 32 predicted proteins | sample 1516611 | NCBI WGS metagenome assembly OATK01 (sample SAMEA2579947, study PRJEB22360) | human gut metagenome | biome: human gut; feature: human-associated habitat; material: faeces | place: Denmark | collected 2008/2010 | reverse complement strand
GTTTGCACTATCTTTGCACACAAAAAAGACCGTGCAACGATATTTTATATACCTGGCTTATGATGGCACCGCTTATCACGGCTGGCAAATCCAGCCGAATGGAGTGAGTGTGCAGGAGTGTTTGATGAAGGCGCTGAGTACCTTGCTGCGTCGTGAGGTGGAAGTCGTGGGAGCGGGGCGTACCGATGCCGGGGTGCATGCCTCACTGATGGTAGCTCACTTTGACAGTGATTCTCCTCTGGACACTGTTTTTATGACGGATAAGCTGAATCGTCTGCTTCCTCCCGATATTTCCGTATACCGCTTGCGGGCCGTGAAGTCCGATGCACATGCCCGCTTTGATGCTACGGCGCGTATGTATAAATATTATGTCACTACCGCCAAGTCTCCTTTCAACCGCCAATATCGCTGCCGTCTGTTCCAAACGCCGGACTTTGAGCGGATGAATGAGGCTGCCCAAACCTTGTTTGACTATACGGACTTTACCAGCTTCAGCAAACTCCATACGGATGTCAAAACCAATAATTGCAAGATTATGCATGCCGCCTGGACCCGGGTAGACGATGTGACTTGGGTATTCACCATCCAGGCCGACCGGTTCCTGCGGAACATGGTACGTGCCATTGTCGGCACTCTGCTCGAAGTGGGTCGCGGAAAACTTTCTGTTGAAGGTTTCCGACGCGTCGTCGAACAGAAGGACCGTTGCCAGGCAGGAACTTCCGTTCCCGGAAATGCATTGTTTCTGGTGGACGTAGCCTATCCGGAAACTACTTTTTTAGAATAAAAGAGGGATGTACTACAAAAACGTAGGCCCCTCCCTTTAATTTTTAATTCTTAATTTTTAATTGACTCTATGTGGTTATTACTTGCTTTCCTCTCTGCTGCCTTATTGGGATTTTACGATGTCTTCAAGAAGAAGTCGCTTCGTGACAATGCCGTACTGCCGGTGCTTTTCCTGAACACGCTGTTCTCGAGCCTGATATTTCTTCCTTTCATTCTGGTATCTGCCTTTGCGCCGTCGGTGTTGGGAGGTACGATGTTTGATGTTCCCGTGGTGGGGTGGGAGGTGCATAAGTTCATTATTGTCAAGTCGTTTATCGTGCTCTCTTCCTGGATATTCGGTTATTTCGGGATGAAGCATCTGCCGCTGACCATCGTGGGACCGATTAATGCGACGCGTCCCGTAATGGTGCTTGTAGGTGCCATGGTTGTGTTTGGCGAACGCTTGAACCTTTATCAATGGATTGGCGTGCTGCTTGCCATAGTGTCCTTCTTCATGCTGAGCCGTTCGGGCAAGAAAGAGGGAATCGACTTCAAGCATAACAAATGGATTCTTTTCATCGTGCTGGCTGCCGTTGCCGGAGCTGTCAGCGGGCTGTATGACAAATATCTGATGAAGCAGCTCAACCCGATGCTGGTGCAGTCGTGGTATAATGTCTACCAAGTCTTTATCATGTGCCCCATCATCCTGCTGTTGTGGTACCCCAAGCGAAAAGAAAGTACCCCGTTTCGTTGGGACTGGACCATTATCTGTATCTCCATTTTCCTTTGTGCGGCAGACTTTGTCTATTTTTATGCCCTGAGCTATGAGGACTCTATGATTTCCATCGTTTCGATGGTGCGTCGTGGAAGCGTTGTTGTTTCCTTCCTTTTCGGTGCGCTTTTCTTTCGTGAAAAGAATTTAAAAAGCAAGGCTGTCGACCTCATTTTGGTGTTGATTGGAATGTTCTTCCTATATTTGGGGAGTAAATAAACAAGAGATATATGGCAGAAGACCTATATATAAATGCTGGTAGCAAGACAGAGAAATATCGCGCTTTGCTTCCTCAACTGAAAAATCTGCTGGCAGGTGAAGATGACTTGATAGCCAATCTGGCGAATGTTTCGGCGGCGCTGAAAGAGACTTTCCATTTCTTTTGGGTAGGCTTCTATTTGGTGAAGGGTGAAGAATTGGTGTTAGGACCTTTCCAGGGACCGATAGCTTGTACGCGCATCAGGAAAGGCCGTGGTGTTTGCGGCACGGCATGGGATAGAGCCGAGACGTTGGTTGTGCCCGATGTGGATGCATTTCCCGGACATATAGCCTGCAGCTCGCTGTCGCGTTCGGAGATCGTGGTTCCGCTGAAGCGTGAGGACGGTGAAGTGTGGGGAGTATTGGATATTGACAGTGACGATTTGGGCGGTTTTGATGAAACAGATGCCCGTTTCCTTGAAGAAATGATTAAAATGTTATGATAAGAAAACTGAGTGCTTTTTTGATTTTGGCTTTCATCGGATGGGGGTATTTGCAGGCCCAGGAAGCCAAGACGTGTTTTAAGAATATGCCGGATTCTATATGTCCGTTGCTTAGTGCCGTGAACCGTGCGGATTTTATAGACTTTCTGGAAAGTAAGATGAAAGCTGAGGTGACCAACAGCTTTGGTGGTAAATCGGAAATGACGGAACTTGCCCCGGATTATATACATGTGAAGATGACTCCCCAGAGCTCGTGGCAGATGAAGCTCTTGCCTGTCAACGACAGCACGAAAGTGGTTTGTGTGGTATCTACGGTTTGTGCTCCGGCTTGCGACAGCCATGTCAAGTTCTATACGACGGACTGGAAGGAGCTGCCTGCTTCGTCCTACCTGCCGGCATTGCCCGTTCTGGATGATTTTATCGCTGAGGCCGCGGATACGGTGGATGTCTATGAGTATCAGGATGCCCGTCGCCAGGCCGACATGCTGCTGATGAAAGCGGACCTTTCTGCGAAGGACGCCACGTTGGCATTCACTTTTACCACGACCGATTACATGGGTAAAGAAGCGGCGGAGAAACTGAAACCGTTTGTCCGCCGTCCTATTGTTTATACTTGGAATCAAGGGAAGTTCGAGAAATCCTCTACTTCACTTTGATTCTGTCGAATCCCTCTCCATAGACTCCGATGACTGCACTTTGTGATACAAAGGCATTGGGGTCTATGTCTTTTATGAGCCGGAAAATGATGGTGGACTCCCGCTTCTTGGCCAGCACGAACAGCATTTTTATCTCTTTTCCCGTATAGAAGCCCGAGGCGTTGATGACCGTTGCACCTCTGTGAGGATATACCTGGATGTGCTTGGCTATCTCCTCATATTTATCGCTGATAATAAAGAATTGTACGGACTGGCGGGCACTGTTCACCACTTGGTCGAGCACGAAGCTGCATATGTATAGAGTAACGTAGCCATACACCACCTTTTCCCAATCTTTTAGAACAAAGTAACTGGACGAGATGATGATAAGGTCACATATCAACATGACTCTGCCCAGCGTGATGTCGCGGTACTTGTTGATTACGGCGGCAATGATGTCCGTGCCGCCAGTACTGCCGTTGTTGGAAAAGGCGATGCCGATGCCGCTACCGCAGAAGGAGGCACCGATGACACAAGCCATGAAAGGCTGGTCGTGCAGGAGGACAACACCCTCGGTCAGTTTCTGGATAATGGAAAGGAAAAAGGTCAGGGTGAATACGGCAAAGATTGTCTTTACGCTGAACTTCCATCCCAACACACGTAGGGCAAGCAATAGAAGCAGAAAATTGATGGCGAAGTACGTATATTGGACGGGAAATCCAGTGGCAAAATATACGATGGATGCAATGCCCGGTACGCCACCGGTAGTAATATCGTTGGGAAGCAGGAAGACTGTCCAGCCGATACCATATAAGACCATACCCAGGGCAATCATCAGATAATCCCGCAGTTCGCGCATGGTGTTCTGTCGGGAGGGAACATTTACTATTGTTTTCATTATAATTTTATGTGGTTGTGAAAATGCGGGGACAAAGATACAAAAGATATCATTTGTTTGTTTGAGTATAAGATTGATATTTATATTTTGATGTTACTATGAGTTTTAACATACAATAGCTTGCTTTGATAAAATAATTATCTATATTCGCTTTTATAATTAACGGTGATTATTGACTTAGATGACTATGAAACCACTTTACCAAGATCTGCCATTCCCAATAGACAGTCATATACATTATTATATAGAAGACTTGCCGCACTTCATTGTACCTTGGCATTATCATCCGGCCATAGAGATAATGTATATAACTAGAGGTATAGGAACCCGTTTTGTTGGGGATTGCATAGAACAGTATGAGGAGGGGGATGTATGTATGATTGGCCCTAATCTCCCTCATGAATGGCGTAATGATGATGCTTATTTTGATAAGGAGTCTGGTTTGCGTGCTACGTGTATCTGTCTGTTCTTTAAACGTGAGATATTTGATCCGAATTTTATCAGATTACCAGAAATGAATAATATTCGTGATTTGATAGAGAGATCACGGCGTGGACTGAAGTTTACCGGAAAATCGAAATTAGAGATAACCCGGTTTATAAGGAGTTCGGTGAATGATGTAGGGGTTCGGAAGGTAACGAATCTTTTAACACTTCTTGAGCTGATGGCCACATCGACTGAGTATGAGTTACTGGCCTCAGTGGGATTTACGAATTCTGTAAATTCAGAAGATTTTGAGAGATTTAATAAGGTATACAAGTTTCTCGTCAAGAACTTTGCGACTTCCATTAGGTTGGAAGAAGTTTCGACTTTGGTTGGATTGACCCCGACAGCTTTTTGCCGTTATTTCAAGGAGAGGACCAAGAAAACCTTTGTAGAATATCTGAACGAAATGCGTATCGGTTATTCGAAAAAACTATTACTGGAAAACAAAATGAAGATTTCTACTATCAGTGGGGAAGTCGGATTCCCTAACTTATCTAATTTTATATCCCAATTTAAAAAAGTGACAGGAATGTCCCCGTCGCAGTTCCAAAAGCAGTTTGGAGTAAAGGCTAAACAAGCCATTTGATTCTACTATTTTATCATTGAATATTTGGTGGTTAGAGCCTTGGTTTTCTACTTTTTTTGCAAGGTTTTATCCATTTGCTGCGAATAATGGTAAAATACCATAATTATCGGAAAATATAGAGGAAAGAGCGAGTTCCATATCAGCGTACTTTTGCAATATAAGATTTTAAAAGTATGATGCTGATGAATGATAAGAGAACAAATGAGTCGCCTTTGCTCTTTATAAAGGATTCTTTGATCGGTGAAAATGTGAAGAGGAGTTTGAAGACTTTGGCTGATTTACGAGGTGTTTTTCATAATTGTGAGGCTTATGAACAGATGTCTCCTGATACTTTATTGTATGAGGTGACTTGTCATCTGCCGGTTGAAGAAGGAACGCCAGGGGGACTCTATTTCGGAATCACGAGAATTTATCCAGGTAAGGTTGGTGATGAGTATTTCATGACCAAAGGACATTTTCATGCCAATATGAATCGTGGGGAGTACTATTGGGGAGTGGAAGGTGAAGGCAGATTGATTATGATGGATCAGAACCGAAGGGTTTGGAGTGAGCGGATGTTTCCGGGTAGTCTTCATTATATACCTGGAGGGGTGGCCCATCGTGTGGCAAATATAGGATATTCTGTTCTGTCATTCGCTGCTTGTTGGCCTTCGGACGCAGGACATGATTATCAAGTGATTTTGGAGAACGGGTTTTCTGCATCTTTACAGTGTGTGAATGGCAATCCCCAATTGATAGAAATATGAATATGAAGTATATCATAGCTGTAGATTTGGGAGGAACCATTACAAAAGTCGGTCTCTTACGCAATGGAGAACTGGTAGACTATGTAAAAATGCCTTCTCGTCAAGATTTGGATATGACAGCAAGTTTGCCGGAGATTGAAAATGCAATTGATTTCCTGCTAAATTCAAATGGTGTGAAGCGCCTCTTTGGAGTGGGTATAGCTTTTCCAGGGCTAGTAAATAATAAAAAAAGCATTATTATATCTACGAATGAAAAATATGATGATGGAGTGGAGCTTGATTTGGATAGATGGGCGGATGAACATTGGGGAGCCCCCTTTTACATTGATAATGACGCACGGCTTGCAGCAATTGGAGAATGGCAATATGGGAGCGGCAGAGGATATGATAGCGTTGTTATGATGACTATTGGTACGGGCATAGGATCGGGAGTCATTATGAATGGTGAGGTAATGTATGGAAAGCACTTTCAAGCAGGTTCGTTGGGTGGCCATTTTGTAGTAGATTACAAAGGAAGGTTATGCTCTTGTGGAAACAAGGGGTGTGTGGAGGCTTTGTCCTCTTCATTCTTCCTTCATAAAATTATAAAGGATCATGCTTGCCTGTCTCCTTCGTTTAAAATGTCATCTCAGAATTATGATTTTAAAGAAATCTTCCAATTGGCGGAACAAGGAAATAGAGACGCGTTATTGGTACGAAATGAATGCATTGAAATATGGGGAGCTGCTGTTATAAATTTTATTCATGCTTATGATCCTGAAGTGGTGATACTTGGAGGGGGAATCATGAATAGCCATAAAGTGATAGTGCCTTATATCGAGGAACGGGTGTCAAAGTTTGCCTGGACTCCGAGTGCAAAAGTATCTGTGGTAGTTTCTAGCTTGGGAGATTATGCAGCTTTGTATGGTTTGGAATATTGTTTAAGAAAAAAGATAAAAGATGAAGTATTCTGCTAATTACGATAAATATCCTTTTGTGCAGGTGTCCTATAATTCGGATGACTGTATTTCCGGTTGGTTTGCCATTACCGATAGTATCAGTGAACGTTTGAAGGTACTGGAGAAGCCGTTGAAAGTGGTTGCGATTGAGTGCTATCAAGGAGTGTTTGAGAATGATATACGTAATGCTTTTGCCGGTAGGTTCAATAATGCTTTATTTGTTCATACAGATAGTGCGATGTTGCCGGAAGAGAAAATCAATGATTTTTTCTATCCTGATATTACCGATGATGAATTATTCGGCTATCTGACCCGGTATACAATGGAATGTTTTTTTGATTTCGATAAAGTTACTGGTATCCGGCAACAGATAGAAGATTTGCAGTCTGGTATTGTAATAGTCTATGGGGTTGGTGCGGCCTATCTTTGTGAACATCCTGATTTGTTGATTTATGCCGATATGGCAAGATGGGAGATACAGTCCAGATTCCGTAAAAATGAAATATCAAATATAGGTGTCAACAATAAAGAAGAACGAACCTCCTTGCAGTATAAAAGAGCTTTTTTCGTAGATTGGAGAATATGCGATAGGCACAAAAAGATGCTGATGGCAAAGGTGGATTATGTTTTGGATACGAACCGGCGCAATCATCCTAAGATGATTACAGGCAAAGCGATGTTTGAGGGATTGGAGAAAGCGGTAAATGGTCCGTTTCGTGTAGTTCCCTTTTTTGATCCGGGGCCTTGGGGAGGACAGTGGATGAAAGATGTTTGCGATTTAGAACGGACGATGCCTAATTATGCTTGGTGTTTTGACTGTGTACCTGAAGAAAACAGTCTGTTGTTGGCCTTTGGGGATGAGAAAGTGGAAATACCGTCAATTGATTTGATTTTTGCTTATCCCCGACAGTTATTGGGTGATGCTGTGTATGGCAGGTTTGGTGATGAGTTTCCAATACGGTTTGACTTTCTTGATACGATAGAAGGCGGCAATCTAAGCTTACAAGTTCATCCTTTGACTGAATATATACAACAGAAATTTGGGATGCATTATACGCAGGATGAGAGCTACTATATTTTGGATGCTAAGGAGGGGGCAACTGTATATTTGGGTTTGAAGGATAATATTAAACCGGAGGAGATGCTTGATGAATTGGAAAAATCGCAAAGGACTGGTGAATTTGAAGTGGAGAAGTATGTAGGTATTTATCCGGCAAAGAAGCATGATCATTTTTTAATTCCGGCTGGTACGGTACATTGTTCGGGAAGGAATAGCATGGTACTTGAGATTAGTGCAACCCCATACATCTTTACATTTAAGTTGTGGGATTGGGGACGGATGGGACTGGATGGCAGACCGCGTCCGATTAATATAGCTCATGGGGCTAATGTGATACAATGGAATAGAACGGAGTCTTGGGTGAAAGAAGAACTGATAAACAAGGTCTCTGTTATTGGTGAAGGAGATTCTTGGCGTGAAGAAAAGACGGGACTTCATGAATGGGAATTTATAGAAACAAGAAGACATTGGTTCACGGACAAAGTTTTGCATAAGAATGAGTCGGGTGTTAATGTTCTGAATCTGATTGAGGGACGTTCGGTGATAGTGGAAAGTCCTATAGGACAATTTTCTCCGTTTGTTGTCCATTATGCGGAAACTTTTATTATTCCTGCTGCCATAAAGGAATATACAATAAAACCTTATGGGGAGTCTGAAGGAATGGAATGTGGAACAATTAAAGCTTTTGTAAGACATCATGCATAAAGATAATTTTGATAAGGGGATTGATATAGGGATAACAGAAAATCCGTTAGGTTTTATTTATGGTAAGGACGTTTTTGGCCCGACAGTAGAAAACCGGTGGTTGGATGATATCCGGTCTAGTTTGTTGGATCCGAAATGTGAAGGACCGGATATTGTCTATTCTATAGCTATGGATGTGGGTAAGACTGTTCATAAAGCGCTTTTGCAAAAACAGCATTTGCTTTTTGGAGTAGTGGCTTATGCCAAAGGAAGTTTGGGAATGGAACCCATTCGCAGTCAGGGACATATTCATAAGGTCTCACCTTTTAGTCAATGGTCCACTCCAGAGGTTTATGAGATATGGAATGGAGAGGCGGTCATTTACATGCAAGAGTCGGCTACAGATGAACCGGGGAGGTGTTATGCTGTTTATGCACAGCCTGGCGATGTGGTGGTGGTCCCTCCATATTGGGTACATGCTACCATTAGTACGAATGCAGATGAATCTCTTGTGTTTGGTGCATGGTGTGACCGTGAATATGGTTTTGAATATGCTGAGATTCGTCGTCATAAAGGTATTGCATGGTATCCTGTTTTTGAGGGTGATGGATTGAAGTGGATCAGAAATACAAACTATCATTTTTCGGAACTGGTAAGAAAGGCTCCAAGAGAGTATCATGATTTAGGTATTGGGAAAGGTAAATCCATTTATAAAATTTTTGAAGATGCTCCGGATACTTTCTTATATGTTCCGAATCCGTCAGTGAAAAAGGAAGTTTGGATAAGTTTTGAACCCTAAAATATAAGTTTAATATGAAAAACAGACATATAATATTTTTAATAGCTACAGTTGTAGCAACAGGAGGATTGCTTTTCGGCTTTGATACTGGGGTAATTTCAGGAGCGATTCCATTTCTTCAGTCAGATTGGGGAATAGATAATAATGATGTTGAATGGATTACGGCGGCTGGTTTGTTGGGAGCTATGTTGGGGGCTGTATGTTGTGGGCGTTTATCTGATATATTTGGAAGAAGAAAAATCATATTGGTTTCTGCTGTGATATTTGCAGTGGGAGCGTTATGGTCAGGACTGGCAACGGATTTGACGAGCTTGGTTTTTTCTCGTCTGTTTCTTGGTATAGCTATAGGTGTGGCATCATTTACTGTTCCATTGTATATAGCAGAAATTGCTCCAGCTAAATCCAGGGGACGTCTGGTTTCAATGTTTCAGTTAATGGTTACAATAGGTATTTTACTTTCATACATGTCAGATACCTTTTGGGCTGATGAAAACAAGTTGGATTGTTGGAGATGGATGTTTTGGGCAGGTGTCGTACCGGCTTTGGTATTACTGGTAGGTATGTGTTTTGTGCCTGAAACACCTCGGTGGCTGTTGAGTAAAGGACGGTTGAAAGAATGTAGGAAAGTGTTGCAGAAAATAGAACCGGAAAATACAGTAAATGATTTAATTGGACAAATGGAGGTGGAAATAGAGAAAGATAGGAATAGTGCGGTAGGATGGCGATATTTGATGCAGCCTTGGTTGAGAACTCCTCTAATGATTGCTGTTTGTATTATGTTTTTTCAACAGTTTGTAGGTATTAACACAGTTATTTATTATAGTCCGAAGATTTTCCTGATGGCAGGATTTGAAAGTACACTCTCTGCTATTTGGGCTTCTGTAGGTATTGGAATTGTAAATGTTGTATTTACAGTGATTTCTCTTTATTTAGTGGATAGAATCGGACGACGAAAGTTGTATTTTATTGGTCTGTCAGGAATTGCCTTTTCTGTTTTGTGCCTTAGTGCTTGTTTTATTTATGCTAATCAGTTGGGCGAAATCGGAAGGTGGTTAATGGTCATTTTTATGTTTGGATATGTTGCATTTTTTGCAATTAGTATTGGACCTTTGGGATGGTTGGTCATTTCCGAGATATTTCCGCAGAAAGTACGGGGATTGGGGACTTCGATAGGTTCATTGGCTGTATGGATATTTAATTGCATTGTCTCCTTTACTTTCTTTAAGATTATAGATTTTTTTTCTATACCAGGTACCGAAATTGTTGTTGGACAAACGACTTCTGAGAATCCGGCAGGTGCATTTTTTCTTTATGGATTTATTGCCGTGTTGGGTTTGGTATGGGGGTATTTATTCTTGCCGGAGACAAAAGGGTTATCATTGGAGGAGATTGAACAGAAATGGAGAAAAAATAGAGAATGTTGAAGGAATAAATCATTAAAAAAATGATATATGAAAAATGGATTTTATTTTTTAGGTCTATGTATCTGCTTGTGTTTATGGGCTTCTTGCTCCAGTATGGAAGAAGTACGTGATTATAATGAAAAATATACGGGAGAGTATACGAGCAGGATTGCTTTCCCTATTGGGGGATTGGGGACGGGAATGTTTTGTGTAGAAGGTAGTGGTGCAATTTCTAATATGAATATTAGGCATAAAACTGAGATGTTGAATGAACCGACAATGTTTGCCGGATTATATTTGAAAGGGGTAGATAATGGTAGTATTGTTGTGGAAGGACAAGTACCGGATTGGAAAAAATTTGGCCAACCACAGTCAACAAAAGGATACGGCGGCACGTGGGGATTACCTCGATTTAAAGATTGTGATTTTGAAGTAAAATTCCCTTTTGCCAAATTGAGAATGAGTGACGATGAACTGAAGATGGACGTGACAATGAAGGTTTGGAATCCATTTATTCCTACAGATGAAAATAACTCAGGGCTTCCAGTTGCTGGTTTTGAATATACGTTTAAAAATAAATATGCTAAAGAAGTAGAAGCCATATTTTCTTATAATTCAAAGAACTTTGTAGATATTCGTAATGGAGGAGCATCTATTAGGCCAATTGAAAATGGTTTTATAATATCACAGAAAGGAACAGAAACGCAGCCGTTTCATCAGGCTGATTTTGCAATCTTTACAGATGAACCGGAAACTAAGGTTAATTATTGTTGGTTTAGAGGATGGTCTTTTGACTCATTCACGATGTGCTGGAATGAGATGAGCAGTGGGGTAATTAAAGAAAATCCTGCTAATATGGCGGATGCTCCCGGAGCTTCCTTGTATGTACCGTTTAGATTGCAACCGGGAGAGTCAAAGACAATCCGTTTATATATGGCATGGTACGTTCCTTTCTCATTAGTTCGTGAGGGATTGGAACCGATTGATGATGTAGATGTACCTATCGTACCTGTAGTTAATGAAAGAGGAGAGCCCGCAGGCTATATTGATACTTCCATTCAGTTGTCCGATAAATACCGTCCCTGGTATAGCAGTAGATTTGCAAATATAGAGGAAGTCGCAGACTATTGGATGAAAAATTATAATACGTTGAAAGAAAAAACAGAGCTGTTTACTGATGCATTTTATGCTACAACTTTGCCTGCTGAAGTTGTTGAAGCTGTTGCTGCTAATCTTACTATATTAAAATCACCTACGATTTTTCGGCAATACGATGGTCGGATGTGGAATTGGGAAGGTTGCGGTAATGAATATGGCTCTTGCTATGGTTCTTGTACACATGTTTGGAATTATGCTCAAGCTATACCTCATTTGTTTCCTAAAATGGAAAGAACACTGAGGGAAACGGAATTTTTTGTTAGTCAAGCTAAGAATGGGCACCAAGCATTTCGCTCTGCACTTCCTATCCGACCCATCAGACATAATTTTCATGCAGCAGCTGATGGGCAGTTAGGTGGTATTATGAAAGTATACCGTGATTGGCATATATATGGTAATGACGAATGGTTGAAGTTGATTTATTCATACGTACAGAATAGTCTTGATTATTGCATTAATACGTGGGATCCTAAAAGGAAAGGTGTTATAGAGGAACCTCATCATAATACTTATGACATTGAATTTTGGGGGCCTAGTGGTATGATTAATAGTTACTATACTGGCGCATTACAAGCATTTGTTGCTATGGGTGAACATTTGGAGAAAGATATGACAGAATATAGAGAGTTGCTAGATAAGAGTATTGACTACATGGAAAATCAATTGTACGACGGTGAATATTTTATTCAAAATATTCGTTGGAAGGAGTTGCAGGCTTCTGATCCGACGAAAGTACAGTCTGTCAATTCTAATTATTCGAAAGAGGGTTTGGATTTATTGGAAAAGGAAGGGCCGAAATATCAATACGGAAAAGGCTGTTTATCTGATGGAGTAGTAGGAGCATGGCTTTCTTTGGTCTGTGGACTGGACGAGGCTATAGATAGAAAGAAAATATTAAGTCATTTATTGTCTGTTCATAAATATAATTTAAAGAGGAATCTCAGAAAACATGTAAATCCTCAGCGCTCGACTTTTGCTTTAGGTGATGAAGGAGGCTTATTATTATGTTCATGGCCCAAAGGAGGAAAGTTACAACTTCCTTTTGTTTACTCCAATGAGGTATGGACAGGTATTGAATATCAAGTGGCTTCTCATTTGATGTTTGAAGGTGAGGTTGAGAAAGGACTTGATATTGTCCGTACTTGTCGTGATCGGTATGATGGAAGAGTACGTAACCCATTTAATGAATATGAATGTGGGGCATGGTATGCCCGTGCAATGTCTAGTTATGCTATGCTCCAAGCTTTGACTGGAATACAGTATGATGCAGTGGATTCTACTTTATATATTGATTCAAGGATAGGTGATGATTTTACGTCTTTTTTGTCGACGGAAACAGGTTTTGGTAATGTTGGTCTAAAAGATGGTAAACCTTTCATTGAGGTGAAATATGGGAAGATTGATGTGAAAAAGTGCTTTGTTTCTGACATAGAAACAGATTTTGTTAATTGATAGAGAAAGGAGGAATAATGGAAATAAGAAGAAAGTAATTATACAGTGGTGAATCTAATAATAGTTTGAAACACAAATAATCAAAAAAAATGAAAACAATAGACATTAAATCTAATAGCAGGATATTACATTGGGCATTTTATATTTTCCTTTTTACTGTTTTGAGTGTGGGAAGTGTATATGCATCGGAAGATACTCCGTCTGTATTATCCACTAATCAATCAGAAAAGAAAACAGTAAAAGGAAATGTGATGGATGAATATGGACAACCATTGGTGGGGGTAGCTGTACAAGTTAAAGGAACTTCATTAGGTGTTGTTACTGATTTGGATGGAAATTTTAGTTTTAGTATTCCAGTTGATAGTCGTGCCTTGTTATTTTCTTATTTGGGAATGAAAACTCAAGAGGTATCTGCCAATAAGAGTAACTATAAAATAGTGATGGTAGAGGATGCCACCCAAATGGAGGAAGTTGTAGTCATTGGGTATGGTTCTCAGTCTCGTGAGAAGATTACGACATCTGTGACCAAGCTTGATAAAGAGGCTTTGAAGAATGTACCCTATGCAAATGCAGCTTCAGCCTTACAAGGTACAGTGTCTGGTGTACGTGTGCAAAGTATTTCAGGGCAACCAGGTGCAGAACCTCGTATTATAGTCCGTGGTGGTACTTCCATTAATAATCCTAATGGTGCTACTCCACTATATATTATTGATGGTGTTATGAGGGCGAATATGGTTCATATAGCTTCGGAAGATATTGAATCCATCCAAATTCTGAAAGATGCTGCTGCTACTTCTATTTATGGAGCCCAAGGTTCAAATGGTGTTGTAATTGTTACTACTAAAAAGGGGAAGGCCGGTAAAACCAGAGTTGAATATAGATATAATCTGACAATTTCTGATATTGGTAAAAAATATGAATTTGCCAATGCTGAAGAATTTTTGACCCTTATGAGGAAAGGTATGATTTCACCAGCGAAATTTGGAAAAGCTACCGAACAAAGATTGATAGGACATTTAGGTTATGGAACAGGAAATGATCTGACTAATAATACTGCCTTCTCTACTCAATACTTGACTGATGAGAATCGCTATAAATTAGATCAAGGGTGGAAATCAATGCCAGATCCAGTAGATCCGAGTAAGACATTGTTATACTCAGATACTGATTTTCAGGATAAAATTTATCGTACTGGTTTTTCTCATAATCACCATATTGAAGTTTCAGGTGGAACGGAAAAGGCTACCTTTAATATGGGATTAGGGTATATGACTAATGAAGGAACTGTTATTACAACTTCATATAAACGGTATAATTTTAGTTTGAATGGTTCTTTGCAAGCACGGGATAATTTGAAAATTTCAGCTAGAACTACTTATTCAAACTCGTTTACGTATGGTTCTCCATTAGCTGCAGATGCAACATTCTATCGTTCACCGGCTGCCTCACCTACCACTAAATTCAGATTTGAAGATGGTAGTCTGGCTCCAGGAGCTGCCCAGTATCTGGGAAATGCTGTATATCATATGAACAAGGCACAAAGAGAGTATGACTATCAGAATTTATCAATAGGAGTAGATGCAGATTGGACTATATTGCCAGGATTGTCTTTCAAACCAGCTCTTTCTTTATTTGAAGTGAACAGTAATAACTATACTTTTTGGGATGCTTTTTGGAATGGACCGAGAGATTATATAACTACAAGAAATGCAAATGCTGATACTTACAAATGGCGGCAATATCAGGCAGATGCTGTATTCAACTATGTTAAATCTTTCAATGAAAAACACAATTTGAATGTAACAGCTGGTTATGCTTATTATTTTAGGAAAGAGGCCCGTTTAGCAGCTGCTGGTAGAGGTGCTTCTACTGATTTGATTCCTACTTTGAATGCCTCAAGTGTTCCTGTAAGTGTGAGTAGTTCTATTACAGAGCGATCTATACAAGGTATTTTTGCTCGTATAGGGTATGATTATAAGGATAAATATTTGATTTCTGTATCTGCAAGATATGACGGTGCTTCCAATTTGGGTACGAACAACAAATGGGGATTTTTTCCTGGCGTGTCATTAGGGTGGCATGTGGATAAAGAAAAGTTCTGGTCATTTATGCCTGAGAATCTAATGCGTCTGAAATTGCGTGCCAGCTATGGAGTAAATGGTAATATTTCAGGCTTGGGGGATTATACGGCTCAAGGTAGTTATAGTGTAGGATCTAAATATTTAGGTAATGCAGGTATCACTATGGGAACTATGGCAAATCAAGACTTGAGTTGGGAGGAGTCTAAGACATTTGATATCGGTACTGATATTTCCTTTTTTAATAATCGGTTAAACTTTATCTTTGATTATTTCAATCGTACCACAGATAATTTGCTGACAAATCGCACTTTACCTCATTCTACAGGCTTTGGCTCTATTTTCACTAATTTAGGGCGTTTACAAAATAGAGGTATTGAGTTGGAAATGAATGCAAGAATATTACCGGTATCCAGTTCTATTCAATGGTCATTAGGTTTTAATGCCTCGAAGGTGACCAATAAAATATTGAAGCTGCCAGATAATGGGGTTGAAAATAATCGGATTGGTGGTGAGTACATTTGGGATGCTAAACTGGGTAAACATACTTGGCAAGGTGGTTTACAGGAAGGAGGACGAATTGGAGATTTGTTTGCCTATAAGATGATAGGTGTATATTCTACTGATGAGGAAGCACAGAATGCTAATGAGCCGATAGATAATGTTATTACAGTCCCTGATAAAACCAAATATGGTGGTGATGCAAAGTGGCAAGATACTGATGGTAATGGTGTGATTGACAGTAAAGACCGTGTATATGTTGGTAATATTTATCCGGATTGGACTGGGGGTATTAATACTTCTCTATCTTATAAAGGGTTCGATTTGTATTGCAGACTTGATTTTACATTGGGTCATACCATATATAATTTTGCCAAAGGCTTTTTGGATTATAATTGGCAGGGTGATAATAATATGACGAAAGATGTCGTAAATCGCTCCTGGAAAGAACAAGGTGACAAAGCGGACATGCCGAGATTCTATTGGCATGGTGATCGTGGACAGCAGAATGCTATCCGAGGTAGCTCTTTGTATCATGAATCAGGAGATTTTCTAGCCATTAGAGAAGTTTCTTTAAGTTATACAGTTCCTGCAAATATCATACAAAAGATTCGTTTAAGCGGACTTCGGTTTACGGTTACGGGAAATAATCTGCACTATTTTACTAAATATTCTGGTCTTAATCCAGAAGAAGGTGGACAGGATAATGGTAGATATGCTATGCCGAGAAATATTATTTTTAGTGCAAATGTATCATTTTAATAAAGTAAAGTTATGAAAATTAGAAATATAATAAATAGTACAATAGCTTTGTTTATGGTCCTGACATTTGCTTCTTGTGATGCACTAGACCTTAAGCCAATAAGCTTTATAACGAATGAATCTTTCTGGCAGACAGAAGATGACGTGAAGGGTGCGTTAAATGGTATTTATGTCCAGTTACGAGGAGCTGCTGAACATGATTTGTATATATTGGGGGAAGCGCGTAGCGAAATACTGACTGTAGGTATCGGTGGATATGGCGGATATGATATTTATTATTATAATACGTTGACACAAGCTAATATGCCTATATCCTGGATACGTTATTATCAGATAGTCAATTCATGCAATCTTCTTTTAAAGTATGCTCCCAATGTGACTTTTAATAACGAGACTTCCCGCAATAAAATGTTGGCTCAAGCTTATACAATGAGGGCTTTCATGTATTTTGTGATGACTCGTACATGGGGGGATTTGATAATCCATACAGATCCTATTGAAAACACAAATTCAGAAGTCCTTTATAAAGAAAGAAGACCCCAAACGGAAGTTTTCCAACTGATAAAAGATGATTTGGAGAAAGCTTTGTCTTTATATCCGGATGACAATTTCGGTGATCAAAGAGCTATGTGGTCAAAACCGGCAACATTGGCTTTGAAAGCTGAAGTATATCTTTGGAGTGGAAAAAAAATGAATGGTGGAAGCAGTGATATTGAAACTGCATTAAATGCTTTGAATTCAATTAAAACGGATAAGCTTCGTTTACAGCCGGATTTTGCTGATGTATTTGCTTATGATAATAAGGGTAATGATGAAATCTTGATGAGTGTTAGATTTCAGGATTTGGAATCTGGTATTAACTATTTCAGATATATGTGGATACATGCGAGTGCTGTTCCTGGAGATGCTCCTCAAGAGGTAAAGGATATAGTTTATCCGATAGGGCCGGGACAAGGTATTATAGTAGCTTCGGACGAGTATAGAAAGCAATATACAGAAGATGATACTCGAAAAAATGCTTCTTTTCTTGAGATTTATTCTAAAGATCAGGAAACTGGAGAAAATAAATTTTATGTTAGTGTAGTATTAAAAGGTAAAGGCTTGGTGCGAGATGGTGATCGTATTTTTGCAGATGATATCATATTGTACCGTTATGCTGATATTTTATTAATGAAGGCTGAGGCTAAAAATGCTTTGGGACAAGATCCTTCTGCAGAAATTAATGAGGTCAGGAAACGTGCATATAAAGACAAGTATGAAGAGCATATTTATGTGAATAGCACAAAAGAGGCGAATGATGCAGCTATCTTGAAAGAAAGACTTTTAGAATTGGCTTTTGAAGGTAAAAGGTGGTGGGATTTGGTACGTTTTGACAAAGCCTTTGATTTGGTTCCTTCTTTGAGAGAGCATAAGGGGGAAGATTATATGATGCTGTTCCCCATTCCTTTGTCAACAATAAGCGTGGAGCTGCAATATATGATATTCAGGAAGTCGGATAAGGTATAAAATGAAAAAAAGAGCCAAACAAGTGCAAATATAATCGTTGATATACTGTCTTTTATGCGGTATCAGATTCGGGAACGACTTTTTAATTTGTCTTAATCCGTTGCAAGTTTCTTCGGGATATATGGGAACATTTACGGGAATTTATTATATCTTTGCCGCATAACCGAAAAAAGCAACGCTGATGAAAATTTCCGTCTATCTGAAAAAGTGTTCCCCCGAGACATCGAACATCTGTTTCCGGGTCAGGGAGAAGAGCGTGGACATAAAGGTGGTCTCTCCCCTTGAGGTGCAGGACAGGTATTGGGATTCCGACACCCTCAGTTACAGGCGCACGACGGCTGTCCCTGCCGCCGAACAGAAACGCCTGCCCGAACAGATTGCCGCCATCATCGAGCGGGCGGAGAAGACCTTCACGGACAAGGCGGACAGCAGGTGGATGAGGCAGGTCATCGAGGATGTGCTGTACCCGGCCCGCGCCTTCGAGCGGAACCACCCGAACCTGCTCGCCCGCGTCCACGAGTATCTGGAGAAGTTCGATGGTGCGGAAAGGACCAAGGAACATATCATACGCTTCGAGCGCAGGATGTCGCGCTACCACGACTACCGGCGGGAAATACTGGGCGAGACGGACTTCACCCTCTTCGTGGAGACCGTCACGCTGGAGCAGATGAACGGTTTCAGGGATTATGTCGTGGACGAGTACAAACTGCGGCAGGAGTACCCCGACTTCTATGCTCCCCGTATGCTCATCAACCACAGGCCGAGGCCGCTTTCCGGCACGACCGTCATCAACATCATGAACCTGTTCTGCACCTTCCTGCACTGGTGCAAGAAGATGAAGTATTCCGACAACGAGGTCTATGTCCTCTACGGCTGCAAGGAGCCCACCTACGGCGACCCGTTCTTCCTCACTTCGGAAGAGAGGAACATCCTCTACGATGCGGACTTGAACGACAACCCGAAACTGGCCGTCATACGGGACATCTTCGTGTTCCACTGCTATGTCGGCTGCCGAGTGGGTGACCTTTATAGGCTCACGAGGGCCAACATCAAGGACGGCTTCCTGGAATACATGCCGCAGAAGACGAAGAAATGCCAGGCGAAGACCGTCAGGGTGCCGCTGCATGAGAAGGCACTGAAGATACTGGAACGCTACGATGCCTATTCCGGCAGGCTGTTCCCGTTCAAGCAGATACACACCTACAACCTCGGCATACGGGAGCTGCTGAAGCGCTGCGGCATAGACAGGACGGTGACCATCCTCGACACGCACGGCTACAACACCATGCAGAAGCCCCTGTACGAGGTGGCCACCAGCCATACGGCACGCAAGACCTTCGTGGGTAACCTATACCGGCAGGTGCCCGACCCAAACCTGATAGCCTCCATGTCGGGACACGTGGAGGGCAGCAGGGCGTTCAACCGCTACCGCACGATAGACGATGACATGAAGCGCAGGCTTGTGGACATGATAGATTAGACAGAAAGGAGGACATACATATGAAAGTGACTGCATTCATCCGAAAGACCGCCGCCAAGAACAACATAACAGACCAGGCACGGGTCTATTTCCGTGTCCGGGACATCGGCGGCGTGGACATCAAGGCTGCGAGCGAGCTGTCCATCAACCCCAACCACTGGAGCCCGGAACGGCAGGGCTACAAGCCCCGCGTGGCCCTGGTGTCGGAGGAAAAGAAGATGGGCTTCGACAAGGACGTGCAGCAGATCACCCATCTCATCACGAAAGAGTACCACCGGGGAGTGGACGGTAGCTGGCTCAAAAGCCTGATAGAGGAATACCACCATCCCGGCATCAACGCGAGGGGCGGCAACAAGGCCGACGAGTACCTGCTCTCGTACCAGATACGGAAATACGTCGAGGAAACACCGCTTGCGGATGAAAGCCGGAAACACCATCTCGACAATCTCAACAAGGTGCTGCGCTACGAGCGTTTCCGCCACGAAGTGCTACACCAGAGGGGGTTCCACCTGTGCATCGACACCGTCACGGCGGACGACATCAGGGACTTCAAGTTGTGGATGCAGGAGGAACACAAGTACGTGGACATGTACCCCGTATTCTACCGGAATGAGGTACGCCGCAACGTCGAACAGAAGCGTTCCGAGAACAGCATGTCGGGCTCCCTCTACCGCATCCGCACCGTCATCAAGTGGTGCGTCAAGCGCGGGCTGACAAGGAACAATCCCTTTGACCAGTACCAGATTGCCCGGCCGATGTACGGCGACCCGTTCTACCTGACGCTCGAAGAGCGGGACAAGGTGTACTATGCCGACCTGATCGGCATGGGGGCAACCTATCCGGTCTATCGTGACATCTTCATGTTCCAGTGCCTGATAGGGTGCCGTGTCAGCGACCTGAACAGGCTGACCAAGGCAAACATCGTGGACGGCTTCGTGGAGTACATCCCGCAGAAGACGAAGATGGAACATGCCAATACAGTGCGTGTGCCGCTCAACCAGAAGGCACGGGACATACTGGAACGTTACAAGGATCTAGAGAACGCCCTGCTCCCCCGCTTCTCGCACTTCGGCTACAACAAGAAGATAAAGGAGATTCTCAAGTATGTGGGCATCGACCGCAAGGTCATAGTCCTCGACCCCAAGACAAGGGAGGACGTGGCAAGACCCTTGTATGAGGTGGCATCTACCCATACGGCACGCAAGACCTTCATCGGCAATCTCTACAGACAGGTCAAGGACCCGAACCTGATAGCCTCCATGTCGGGACATTCGGAGGGCAGCCGTGCCTTTGCCCGGTACCGGAAGATTGACGACGAGATGAAGAAGGAACTGGTAAACCTTCTGGACTGACAGTTACCTTTCCCACTTATCCTTTTACATCAACCTGTAATAATACAATATGAATATGGCCGAGCAGAAACAGACATACGAACAGTTCAAGGCGGACATCCTCCAGTGGAAGGACACGCACAGGGAGGAATACCGCCGCTTCGCGAAAATGATGGCGGACGGTAACGAGATGCAGTACCTCGCCGTATGCCGTGCCATATTCAAACAGCTGCCCGGAATCAAAAAGGAATGGCAGATGTCATGGTGCGACGACAGCACGGACGCTTTCGGAAACATCGGTCTACATTTCAAGGAGAATGCCGTGCCGGGGCAGATCGTGGAGCTGTACAGGAAACAGAGGGAAGAAGACACAGCCCAGCCTCCGTCCTCCTTCTGGGGCAGGATGAAATACATTTTCAGACAGAGCCTGAGAAAACATTGCGTGACCCTGTCCGCCTCTCTTGTATTGAGCTGGCTGTATTACGGCAAGAGCTTCGAGGCCATGGTGGACATGGTCAGCAGGCAGGCTGGGCATCCCAAGGCGGGGAACGCCGAGAGGATGGGATGTTCCATTGTCGTCAGGCAAATTATCGAAGTGTCCATAAAGAACGGCTTCCGCACGCAGGAGGACTGGGACAGGCACTTTGCCATGAAAAGTGCCATTGAGAAAGGCGGCATCGGCGAATGGGCGTTGCAGTCCGTAAAGGACAAAATTGGAGGTAATGATACCGATAGCATTCAGACAGACACAACGGAATCCGGCAACGGTACGGCACCGCAGACACAGCGGACGGCAGGAAAGAAAAAGATACAGGAGCGGCCACTTGCGGATTATCTCAAGTGCAGAAATAAGGAGACAGTCATACAATGTATCCGCCGTTTCGTTTCCATAAACACGAGCGCCGTCCATCAGGCACTCCCGTTCTATGTGCTGAAAGACCTGCAAATGGTGGCCGGAATGCACGCCGCGAAGGAGTACAGCGTAGGGATGGCAATGCAGTTTTCCGACCTGCCCTCGCTGAAAAGCGAGAGTGCCATACGGCAGGCGGTCGGCTTTCTGAAGACGGCAAAGCATGTCATCAAGGGCGGGAAAGACCAGATGGCACCTCTTATCGAGAGTGACGAGAACCGGGAACTGTACCGGACACTGGCAGCGGAAATCAGAGAAATCGCTGCCGATGATGAAGCGGGAACTGTTGCCGGATAGGGTAAAACGAGCCGTTTTACATGGTCATGCAGACTTGAATTGTCATGACAATTTAAGACAAATCATTATATATCAATCCGTTTCAATTCGCATATACTTTTGCACCGTCAATCCTTTTCCCGAGGGTCGGCGGTGCTTCTCTTTTATAAGCCATCGAAAGGGAGGCATCAGGGAACTTTTGAAGATGGTCATCACAAAATTCAAAACTGATATTTATGATTACCATAGAAAGTCTGGTCGAACAGGGCGCGAACGTGAAACTGGAGGTTTCGCCAGCCGACCTTAAGATGTTTGCAGAGTCCATTGTGCAGCGCACGATGGCGACCCGGCAGGAAGAACTGGATGCGGAGATGCAGCGCGCGGCGGAAGAGACATGGCTCAACACAAGACAGGTGCGCGAGCTGTTGAACGTGTGCGAGGGGACGCTCAACCTGTGGGCAAAGCGCGGCTACCTCGTCCCCGTCAAAGTGGGCAACAAGAACATGTACGCCAAGTCGGATGTCCGCCGCGTGCAGACGGGAGGCAAGTCCGAGAGTGTGACATCCTATTGTAAGAAGAAAAATGGCTGACATGACAAACACCCGACTTGAACTGTGCAACATGATCCGCATGGAGGCGGAGCATGTCAGTGATACCGGTTTCCCTCTGGATGTATTCCCGCAGGCCGTGCAGTCCGTCATACTCGACATGGACCGGTACGAGAACTACAAGACTGAGTTCATCGCGACGGCCATGCTGTCAGCGGTATCAGCCGCATTGGGAGGCACCTACCGTATCCGCATCAAAGGCGAGTGGCAGAGCAATGCCGCCCTCTATATCATCCTCGTGGGCAGGCCGGGACTGGGCAAGACACCGCCGCTGGAGGCGGCATACCGCCCCATACGGAAACACGACTATGCCCTGTTCAAGTCGTATGAGGCGGAACTGGAGGCGTGGGAAGCCGCCGGGAAAAGCGGTAAGAAACCTGTGCTGCGCCGCACCATCGTGTCCGACTTCACCCCTGAATCGCTCCTGCTGACGCACAGCAACAATCCCCGGAGCGTGGCCATCCTTGTGGACGAGATCATGGGCATGTTCAACTCCGCCAACCGCTACACCAACGGACAGCTCATAGAGCAGCTGCTCACGGCATGGAGCGGCGGGGCATTGGATGTGACAAGGGTCGGCAGCCCGTTGCCTGTCCACATCGAACAGCCGTGCATCAACATCGTCGGGACTACGCAGACCAGGCGCATACACGAACTGCTCACGAAAGGCTTCGAGGAGAACGGGCTGCTTGACCGCATCCTGTTCGTGCTGCCCAAGTCCCGTGAAGTGCCAAAATGGACCGACTGGGATAATGGCGGGGAGGACAGGGCTTCCATGGCGGCGGCACGCTGGGAACAGATACTTGGCAAGGTGCTCTCTTTGGACTATGACACGGGAGAGGAAGAAAGGATGCCCCATGTGCTGTCCATGGACAGGGAGGCAAGGGAATATTTCTTCTCTTGGTGGAACAGGAAAGTGGAACGCATCAACCGGATAGAGGACGACGCCCAAGTGGAGGGCCGCGAGATGAAGCATCCGGCGCAGGTGGCACGGCTTGCCCTGCTCATGCAGGTGCTGCGGTATGCCGCCGGGGAGAGCCACCTGCAGTCTGTGGATACGGCATCGGTAAAGGCCGCCATCCGGCTGAACGGCTACTTCGAGAACTCGTACCGCCGCATCCGCTCATTCGTGGCGGAGGACATGTGCGAGGAACCGCCCAAGGTGCTGCTGTCGCTGCTGCCGGACACTTTCGACACGAAGACGGCCATCGCCATTGGGAAAGAACTGCAGAATGTCAGCGAGCGCACGGTGATGAACTACCTCAAGGAGCTGTGCCGGAGCAGGCTGCTGCGGAAGTCCAAGGCCGGGCATTACGAGAAGATCATATATGATAAATCTGGCAAATCTGATGACAGCGACAATGAACCGTCAACCCCGGACTGCAACGGATGACCCCTTGTTGCAGCCTGCAGTCTTTGCAGTTTTGCAGTTTCAGAGTGCCGGAAAAGTGAAATTCCTGCAAGACTGCAGGAACTGCAAACTGCAAATGACGGTTTTCATTTGCAGGAATCAACAAAAGAGAGCATCATGACCGAATACAGATTCCATCTACAGAAATACCGTCCGGGCAGCAAGACCGTCTGTCCGGAGTGCGGAAGGAAGTCCTGCTTCACCCGTTATATCGACGAGGCGGGAGAAATATCCTTCCCTGATAACGTGGGCATCTGTGACCACATCAACAGTTGCGGCTACCACTACACCCCGAAAGAATACTTCCGGGAAAATCCTGCTGTCAAAGAAAAACTGAATGAGCAGGAAAGGAGCGGCAGCACGCCAATAGTTGCAAAAGCAGTGGTAAAGCCACAGCCCGAACAGAAACAACAGATTTCCTTTCTCCCCTCTGATTGGGTGGAGCAGTCCATGCGCAGGTACGACATCAACCCCTTGTACCGATACCTTACCAAAGTGGCGGGCAAGGAGGATGCGGACAGGCTGTTCCGTCTCTACAGGGTCGGCACATCGAGGATGTGGGGCGGAGCCACCGTATTCTGGCAGACAGACCGGGACGGCAATGTGCGTGCGGGCAAGATCATGGGTTACGACGCCGCAACCGGACACCGAATAAAGGAGCCTTTCAACCAGGTCAGCTGGGTGCATTCCGTGAGGAAGGTGCCGGACTTCCGCATGAAACAGTGCCTGTTCGGTGAACATCTGCTGTCGGACACTTCTTCCGCCATGTCCGTCAAGCCTGTAGCCATTGTGGAGAGCGAGAAGACGGCACTGGTCGCCGCCCATTTCATACCCGATCTCATCTGGCTTGCCACCGGAGGGATGCACGGATGTTTCAACAGCGAGGCCATGCAGGTATTGGGCGGTCGGGAGGTGATTCTTTTCCCAGACCTTAAGGCGACGGAGGAATGGAGGCAACGGCTGCCGATGCTGGAGGCCGTATGCAGGCGTGCCACCTGTTCCGACCTGTTGGAAAAGATGGCAACCGACGGACAGCGCAGTCAGGGACTGGACATCGCCGACTTCCTGTTGATGGAGGACACGCCACAGATGCTCCTTGCGAGGATGATAGAACGCGACCCCGTGTTGCAGGACTTCATCGACGCCTTCGGACTTGAACTTGTGGATGCCGGGAGGGCGGAATGACGGAAAGGTATCGGGCAGCTCGCTGTCCTAAGGGAAAGGGGTTGTAAAATCCCGTAGCCTATTAGGGCATTTTCACCGTCTCCGCTCCGCGTCCGGCAGTCAAAAAGCCCATAGGCTGAAGGGTGTCCTTTAGGAGCCAAGTATATGCCTCCGGCAACAGGACGGGATTTTACAACAGAAACAACAATCATAAAACAAATAGAGTATGAGCAATACACAATACGCGGTCTGCCACCTGCAGCGTGGCAGCGGCAATGACAGCGGAATGTCATGCCATATAGAAAGGAAGGATGCCAAGGGAAAGAAATATGTTCCGGCAAATGCCGATGCAGGGCGGACACATCTCAACCGGGAACTGGTCAGGTTTCCCGAAGGTGTGTCCAACCGCACCGAGGCGATACAGCACCGCATCGATACCGCCGGGCTGCGCCGCAAGGTCGGAAAGAACCAGACAAAAGCCATCCGTCTCATCCTGACCGGGACACATGAACAGATGATGAAGATTGCCAATGGCGGCAGTCTGGACAGTTGGATTGATGCCAACCTCAAATGGCTAAGGGACACTTTCGGAAATGAGAACCTTGTATCGTGCGTGCTGCACATGGACGAGAGGACACCGCACCTGCACGCCACCGTCGTGCCCATTGTAACCGGGGAGCGTGTCCGCAGGAAGCGGGAGGGCGAAAAGAAATATGAAACGAAGTCCGGCCCCCGACTGTCGGCGGACGATGTGATGCGGCGCACCAAACTGCACGAATACCAGAACAGCTATGCTGCGGCCATGAAACCGTTCGGGCTGCAACGGGGCATCGTCGGCTCCACGGCAAAGCACCAGGCCAACTCGGATTATTACAGGCAGCAGGTAATCCGGTACGAGGAGGACATAGCCAAATTGCAGGCCGATGTGGAGAAGGCGCAGGAGGGCAGGAACACCATCCTTTCGTGGTTCGGCAAGGGCGACCTTGCCAAAGCGAAAAAGGAACTCTCGGACAAGGACGAAGAGATTGCCGGACTCAACAAGCGGCTCAAGGAGCTTCAGGCGGAAAAGGCACGGTTGCAGGAGCGGCACAAGTCGGAAATCGGGAAACTGCGGAACGGCTACCAGAAAGAGATAGGCGCAGCCATTCGCAGGGCGGAAGCCGCCGAGCGGCACTCCAAGGAGAAGGATGCCGTCATAGACAGGCAACGGAAGCAGATAGACCAACTTGACCGTAAGGCAAACCCTCAGCGTTACAGCCTCTCGTCCGGTGCTGAACTGGTGCGCATCAATGTCCCCAATTACCGGAATCCGTCGCTCCACATCTGGACACGGGTCGGAGAGGAACTCTTTGAGGACACCAAGTTCCAGATAGACTATGATGTGGCCCAAAGGCATTTCAACGGTCAGATTACGGACGAGGAGTTTGTCAATGCCGTTTTCGATCCGCAAGAACAGGTAAATGGAAAACAGGCGGAATTACTGGGCGCTGTTTTCACCCTTGCCGCCGGAGGACCGGCAGAGGTTCATGTCGGGACAGGAGGTGGAGGGGCGTCTTCGGATTTGCCGTGGAGCAAGAAGAAGCATGATAATAATATAACTTCATTCAAACTAAAACGATAACAAATAGCGTTGTTTTGTAGGCAAACAATCTTTCTCACAAAAGAATTGCAGTTTTTCGAAGATTTTCTCGTGAATCTGCAATCCTTTTTATATATTTGTGTCCAAATATTGACAATTCAAAAAGAAGACAATAGATAAGAGAAAAGTTTTATGGATAATAAATCTGTTATGCTTCCTAAATGGATTGATAAAATCATCTTTGATGATTTTGAGGCTGTCTATGAACCACGCCCTATGGAAGTGGTTTATAATCCAGATCAACCATACGAATTTATAAAATTGTACCTAGGAACATATTTTCCTAGAAGTTTTGCTGAAGTTTATAGCATTATAGACTCTTTAATGATAAATGACAACTATAAACAAGCATTGTATAATTTACAAGAAATCAATATATTAGACTTTTGCTGTGGGACAGGTGGTGAAATTATAGGTTTACTTGTTGCATTGAGCGAAAATCTTCCTAATCTAAAACGGGTAAATATAAATGCATACGATGCAAATCCAGATGCAATACGTTTTTTATATCATCTTACAGAGTCGGTAGAAAGAGCACCAGAATTTAGACTTGAAATACATATCAACCCTCAATGTATTTATATCGAATCTGAACAGGAAATACAGGAGGTCATAAATATGTCAAATATGCAATATCATTTTATGATGTCATTTAAAGCTATAAATGAATTTGTACAACATGGAACTTTTAATGAAAACAATCCATATGAGTTGATAGCGTCGTATTTTTCTCCATTGCTTAAAGCCAATGGAATCTTTATTATTTCTGATATTACAACAAAAGTAGATAATGGGGCTTTGTATTATCCACAAATGATGAATAGTGGAATAAATAGATTTCTAAAAAACTCACAGCAATACAAAAGCATTGTGCCCAATGCTTGTTATCATTATGAGAGCCAGTGTTCCGGTTGTTATATGCAAGATATTTTTTATGTATCCCATAGAGAAAAGAATAATGATATAAGTAAAATCGCATACAGAATAATTTGTAATAAATCATTTGCTCAGGAAGTAATGGCAGGATATCCATCAAAAACATGTCGTGCAATAAATCCGTTGGCAGATAAAAATACACCTTATAACTTATGGCACTAGATAATCTTACACCAGACAAAGATCAGCAGATAATCATCAATATGTCTGCAGAACGAACCGCAATAGTTAAGGGAGTTGCAGGTTCTGGAAAATCGTTGACTCTTTTAAAGAAAGCCAAGCAAGTTTCAACGCTAACAAGTTCATATGCAATTATAGTATATACAAAATCACTAAAACAGTTTTTTGTCAATGAGTTGGCAGAAATTGGACAAAATGAAGGTCATGTATATTATTTTGAAGAATGGAAACGTTCTCCAAAACCGCAATTTACATATATGTTCATAGATGAATGTCAGGACTTTAATGCTGATGAAATTGCAGATTTTAAGGGTCATGGAAAATACTGCTGGTTTTTTGGAGATTCTAATCAATCAATAATGGAATTCCCAAACCATCCTGTCCAAAGTGTAGAGGAAACGGCTAAACAATTGGGTATTCATCCACAAGATTTATGTATTAACCATCGTCTCACTATTGAAAATGCTAAGATTGGTGAATATATACGTCCCGCATCTCGTTTGTCATTTGCATGTATTAAACATGGTCCAAAGCCACGTTTAATACGAACCACATCTCAACTTGATAAAATAATAGAATATATAAATAATGGTTTAACCGATGTGGGCATTCTTGTGTATTATAATCATCAAGTTACTATAATTCGAGACTATCTTGTGTCAAGAGGAATACCTGTTCAATGGAAGACTCGCGATAATATGGACATAGACTTCAAATCAACAAGTCCTAAAATAATTACTTGGCACTGTGCTAAAGGATTACAATTTAATGATGTATTTATTCCATGTTGCGGGCTTAATGAATTCAAAAATTATGTCAATTGGGATATAGATCCAATGGCTGAAAACGAATCTGCATTATATGTAGCGACAACACGCCCATTGGAAAATCTTTATCTTTTATATACTGATAATCTTGCGCCTAAATTACCAACACCAGATTCCTATATCTATGCAGGAAATGAGGCAGGTACCAATGGGCCATTCTAAATATATATGTTATGAAATTCTATATACCGACATCAAGTTTAAATATGGACAATCTACTTCAATCTGAATGTATTTTGCCTATATCTCATTATGCTCAACGACTAACTGGGTATAAATCCTATGAACAAATAGAAGAACTTCGTCCGTTTAACGCTATCGTATTATTTAAATATCCAGTTGAATTTACTATTAACGATGTCGGACGTTATAATTATCCAGTGCTTATTGAATTTGAAGATGATGAACAAACTCAGGATTTCTATGAAAACGAAATACAAGATGGTGTTTGTATTTGTTCTCATGTTCTGAATCTAACTCCGACTAATTGTTGTTTCTATTTCTTCTCAGAGCATGCATATAAAATTACTATAGTAAATACCCAAAGCAATAAAGCGATCAAATACTATAAAAATTATTCTATAGTCGCAAATATTAATAAGCTTAAAACAAGATCACTTCCGAGACTTACGCCTATTCCGCATTATGAAATAGGAGTATTTGAGGATGAAATTATTGACAAACAAAAGGGCGTATTATATGCATATCTCTTAGGAGAACAGAAATCTGTTAGTCATGACTTAGCGGTACAATTAAGGCTTACTCAAGATATATACAACATATTAACTAACCTTATTTCCACTCCTTCATCTATAAATGTTTTTAGTGAGAAATTATCTTTTTTGTTAGATGAATATAAAAAAATTGATTTAACAGAGAGGAATAGTACAGAACAATTTGAAGTTAACTTGAAAAATGAGTTAGGAAACAGATTTTATTTTCTTAAAGGATGCTTAATAGAATTCCTTAAGAATATAAATTGTTGGGATTATATATTCACTTCTTTATGCAAAAAATGGGGATGTTATTTCCTCCCTCAAATTTCAGAGTTACATACTAAAGATGATTATTTAAGGCTTCGATATGATATTGAAAAAAGAACGGCATATGCAACTGATGTCTTTCAAAAAAGTCTACCCCCATCCAGTTTAAATGATATTTCAATGAATGGAAATACTATTTCAATCTCTAATGCTCCATTAATTAATACTGTTATTGATTATGTAATAAAAAATAGACAAACAGTAGAAAAGTTATATGCTAATCGCCTTGGCTTTTATATGGGAGCGATGGAGACTATTGTACCTATATTAAAGGGACAAATGGGCGAAATCAATTGGGAAAAGTCTAAAGAACGAGCATACATAAATAATTTACATGCATTTATTAATGATCCGGCCATCCATTTTGAAATAAATAGCATTGACAACATTGAGCTCAAATCTATAGCTGCATTTATATTAAAAGGCCAGAGTTTCAGTGACTGTATGGCTTTGTGCAAAATGGCAGAATTTGAGAACTATCGTTATATTCTTTCCTTGTGGGGTAGCTTATGTGGTTATATGGAAATGAATAAGGATGCGTTATCCGATATTCTCAACATGTCAACATATTCACTCATATATAAAAAATTATATGGAAAAAACATGGGAATTTTGTCTCATGATATTGCCAATCCAGAATCTTTTATTAATCGCAGCTCAGAAGAAATTGAAAAACGATCTTGTATGTTTTCGAAGGAAGAATTATCTTTTATTCTGAAATCAGTAAACTTCAAGAAAATCGATCAATTCGTAAATAAATTAGAATCGTTTATATCCATTTCATCAAAGCCTATAAACGAGTGTTTTGAGAGCGCTATTGATGAAACATTATCGAAGACAGCCACGAAACAAAAAGAGTTAGCTTGGTTATCCCTAAGAATCTATCAATCTGTAAACAATTATGATGCAATATGTTCAATATTAGAAAAGACCAACTTGTCTCAAACTGTACAAAAAAAGATTTTGAGACATTTTGGTCATAACGAAGAGAAGAAAGTCAAAATAAAGAGACAGGAAACTCCTTCGTTATTTCCCGAGATGAATAATGAAACGAGAAGTGTCAAAATAAAGCAGGAACATGATACTCCCATTTTTACAAAGGATAAACTGTCTATCTCACGTTTTGGAAAATCCATCCTTGATGATAAATCATGGATTAATGAGTGCGCAGCCTTAATTTCGGATTCTCGTGCAAATAGACAATTTATCGAGGATATGGAATGGTTCGTAGAAAATCATAATAAAACCTACAATGATAAAAAGAAGGGAGTTGTTTCGGGTTACTATGCAGATCATGACAGATCTAACAAACGTGTTTTAGAAAGATTAAGGACATACATGGATAATAAACTTAAGCCACGTAATAATAAAATGCAATGGCTTGCAGATATTTATGCAAATATTCCAATCAACAAAATTATGGATTATATTTCAAGAATGTATGGCATCTGAAAAAACAACTATTCGTACGGACTTTGGGGAGATTGTAGAAGCAACAGCCCCTGTTATCATTTCAGCAAGTCGTTCTACAGATATACCAGCTTTTTATGCCAAATGGTTCTTCAACCGCTTGGCTAAAGGTTATTGCGCTTGGTACAATCCTTTTAACCAGCAAAAAATGTATATCTCTTTCAAGAATTGCAAAGTGATAGTATTTTGGACAAAGAATCCAAAACCTATTCTACCTTATTTGCATATCCTTGATGAAATGAGAATACACTATTATTTCCAAGTTACATTGAATGATTATGTTAATGAAGGATTTGAACCTAACATAGCATCTGTTGAAGAAAGAGTCGAAACATTTAGGCAATTATCTCAAATGATAGGTAAAGAGAGAGTGATATGGAGATTTGATCCACTTATAATCACATCATCTATAAGTCCAAGAGAATTGCTTAGAAGAATATGGAATGTTGGCAATAAACTGAAAGGATATACTGATAAGCTGGTTTTCAGCTTTATAGATGTAAAAGCATATCGAAAAGTTCAAAATAATCTCGTAAAAGAAACCATGTTCTTTACGAAAGAGGATGTTGAAAATGCCGAAGCAAACCATGCTCAGCGAATAGAAATTGTTGAAGGTCTTCAGAAAATCCGATTCATTTGGGAAGAACAAGGATGGAATGTTGAAATGGCAACTTGTGCTGAAGATATAGATTTAGAGTCCTATGGCATAGAACATAATCGTTGTATTGACGGTGAACTAATGAAACGTATATTTTCTGACGAAAAAGAATTAGTTTATTATCTTCATACATTGAAATGGCCGGAAAGAGATATGTTTGGAGAACTTCCGCCAATTCCCCAAAAGACTAAAAATGTTAAAGATTCCGGACAACGCAAGGTTTGCGGATGTATGGTGAGTAAAGATATTGGAATGTATAATACTTGTCGTCATTTCTGCGTCTATTGCTATGCTAATACAAGTAAAGAATGCGTCATCAGAAATGCTGAGAAACATAATGATGAAAGTGAAAGTATAATTGGGTAATTATGCAAGAGTCAGAACTACAACAATATCTCCTTCGCAACTATCCACAGGAAAATGCATGCTGTGAGTGGAAGGAATTTAAGAATTTGAAGAACTCATTTTGCGGAGACGAGAAAGATGATGTCATTTCGTATGTGTCTGCCATTGCCAATATGGAAGGTGGACATTTGGTGATTGGTGTGCACGACAAAACATTGGATATTGTCGGAACGGACACATACAATTATGATAGGCAAAAGGCGATACTGCGACTGACAGAAAGATGCGTAAATCTTTCAACAGAAGGTCTAGATATAGATGAGTTTGTCACAGATGACACCAACCGTAAAGTATGGGTTATCCATATTCCTAAACATCTACCTAAGCGACCTGTGTTTGCCCATAATAAGGCGTGGCAGCGAATTGAGGATTCTCTCGTAGAGATGACTGCTGAACGTATGAGCGCAATTCTTGATGAACCTATTTTCAGCGAGACGGATTGGTCGGCACAAATTGTAGCCGATGCAACGATTGAGGATCTTGATGAAGTCGCTATAGCCAAAGCTCGTATGATGTTCAAGAAAGTACACAGTCGAATACCTGAAGCCGAAGTAAATGCATGGACAGTGGAAACATTCTTGAGCAAGTGCGGCATAATGAAGAACGGAGGAATCACTCGTGCGGCAATCATTCTTCTAGGTAAATACGAATCTGCGTTCAAGTTGCGTCCGGCTGTTGCACAAGTGACTTGGACAAGACGGGATGAAAAGCAGGATGTTGTGGATTACGAACACTTCACCGTACCATTTATATTAACCGTAGATGAGATTTTGTCAAAGATTGAAAATCTGACCATGCGTGAAATGCCGGGAGGCACACTCTTCCCTGACACTATGAAGCAATATGACGATTATACCATCCGTGAAGCTCTTCATAACTGCATTGCGCATCAAGACTATACGATGCAACAGAGAATCAATTTCGTGGAAAATCCGACATACCTCTATTATTCCAATGCAGGAAGTTTCATTCCTGGCACGTTGGAGAATGCTTTAAAGAATGAAGAACCTCAAGCATATTTTCGCAATGAATGTCTTTGCAGAGCAATGGTTGATTTCAACATGATAGATACAGTAAGTAGAGGCATAAAGAAGATGTTCAATGAGCAATGGCGTCGCCACTTTCCAATGCCTGATTATGAAATTGACGCTAAAAACAGAAAAGTATCGGTACGCATTTATGGCAATGAGATAAATGAACAATATACCAACCTGCTCAAAACAAACAACTCATTGACCTTGTGGGATTGCATATCATTAGATGCCATCCAAAAGGGCAGAACCATTCACGAGGACATTGCACAGGATTTATTGAACAGAGGACTTATTGAAGGTGAAGCCCCCAATTATACAATCTCTTTAGGGATTGCAAAAGCTACTCGTCAACTGCAAGGTTATACCAAGCAGAAAGGACTTGATAAGGAAAAAATCAAACAGATGATTTTGCAGTATCTTAAGAATGCCGGTACAGATGGAGCCAAGCGTGATAGCATTTATGAGTACGTCAAAGACGTAATGCCGCAAGTCAAGACACATGAACAGCAATTGAGACTATTAGGGGATATTCTTAGTGCGTTAAGTACCGATAAACTTATTTATCCGAAAGGACGAACATGGTTTTTGAAAGAATAGTTATAACGGAAGATTATGACGGTTATTCCCAATTATAGCGGAAATTATAACGGATTCCGTCATATTATAGCGGATAATGAAATCCGATTAAGTCATGTCAAATTCGTAAAATGAAGAAGTATGTTATTAGGAAAAAGAATAAAAGAGTTAAGAGAGCAGCACGGAGTGCTGCAAAGACAATTGGCTGCTCTGCTTGAGATAGATACTCCGATGTTCAGCAAAATAGAGCGCGGAGACAGACGAGCTAAACGAACACAAGTGATACAATTGGCAGAATATTTCAAGGTAGATAAGAATGAACTTCTCACTCTGTGGTTAGCAGACAAAGTATTAGATGCAGTAGAGGATGAAGGCGAATTAAAACACGATGCGATAGAGGTCGCACAAAAAAGAATAGGCTAACGCTTACAATTGTCGGGAACTATGTAAGCATCCGATAAAATACACATTGTAAAGCCCTCCACTCTTCCGTTACTTTGCCAATAAAAAAGCCATGAAACGAATAATGAGTAAAGAAGAGTTCCTGTCTGTTTATGAAAGACAACAGGCCAGTGGCCTGACCATAAAAGATTTCTGTGAGAATGAGGCCTATTCATCCTCCTGTTTCCATTATTGGAAGAAGAAATTCGGCCTGGGCCGTACTTACACCAGGCATCCGGACAAGCTTCCCGATGATACGTTCATTCCATTGGATCTGCGTCGCAGGGGCAATCTCCCGTCAGGTGCGGGTGGCGACGTAACGATAGAGCTTCCTTCCGGAATCAGGATCCACCTTGACAGCCATGGAAACCCTGAACTGACATTTGGATTGATACACAAATTATGCGGCCATGTTCTGTCTGAATGATACCATGCGCTATTTCCTGTGTCCCGGAAAGACGGACATGCGCAAGGGGATCAATTCTCTGTGCGGAGTGGTTCACGAGCGGATGGGACATGACGTCCGTCTGGGCGATGTCTTCATCTTCATAAACAGAAGCAGGACCACCATGAAGCTCCTCCATGCTGAAGACGGCGGCATGGTATTGTATGTGAAACGTCTGGAAGAGGGCACGTTCCGGCTGCCGGCCTATGACAGCCGAAGCAGGTCTTATCCGATGGAATGGCGCGACCTGGTCATGATGGTGGAAGGAATCAGTGACAATCCGAACGAGAGGCTGAAAAGGTTAAAAGCCAGTAGAAAGGATGGCTTCTATTGAAAGTTTTTTCATGTATCCGGTTGCGTATCTGCCGAAGAATCAGTATCTTTACATCATATAAAGAGATAGAAACGGATGATTCAGCAGGATACAATGGAACAGATAATCAGGAGTCAGCAGGAGCAGATAGCCGGTCTCCTGGAGGCTAACCGTTCCCTTGTCGAATCCAACGGGAAACTGCTGGAACAGACGGATGCGCTGCAACGGAAGATACAGGAACTGCTTTCACAGATAGCATGGCTGAACCGTCAGCTTTTCGGGCGGAGAAGTGAGAAGCTGGCAGCCCTGGATCCCAACCAGCTCTCCCTGTTCGATCCCGTTCCTGCAACCGGACAGAGTGAAGACATCCGGGAAGAGGACAGCAGCGCAGCGGCTCCTTCAAAAGCAAAGCCCGATGGAAAGAAGAAGGAATCCCGGCGTAACCGCGAACTCCTGGAGGGACTGCCGGTAGTTGAAGTGGTGATTGAACCCGACCGGGTGGATTTGGACCGTTACAGACGGATCGGCGAGGAACGTACCCGTACGCTGGAATTTGAACCGGGCAGGCTGTATGTAAAGGAGACTGTCCGTCCCAAATATGGACTGAAAGACAACCAGAGTCTTCCCAAGGAAGGTGAAAGCGGCGTAATCATTGCTCCGCTTCCACCTTCTCCTGTTTACAAATGTCTGGCCGGTTCCACCATGCTGGCCGAAATGCTCCTGCAGAAATACGAATATCACGTTCCATTCTACAGGCAGGTCAAGGAGTTCCGCCATCTGGGGGTCCGTCTTTCCGAAAGTACACTGAGCGGCTGGTTCAAGCCTGTGTGTGAACTGCTGAGACCACTTTATGACGAGCTGGTCCGTCTGGTTGTCGGCTGCAGGTATGTTCAGGCGGACGAGACCACTGTAAGGGTGATCAGCAAGGGAAAGGGTAAGGCCGACAAGGAGTATCTGTGGATGGTCAGGGCGGTCATGGAAAAGCTGGTCATCTTCCATTACGATGACGGCTCCCGTTCGGGACAGACTATAAGGAAACTGCTGAAGGACTTCAAGGGATATCTGCAGAGTGACGGTTACAGTGCCTACAATGTATTTGAAGGTACTGAAGGAGTGTGCCTCATAGCCTGCCTGGCCCATATCAGACGTCATTTTGAGATGGCTCTGGAGGAAAACAGAAGTCTGGCGGAGCATGCTTTGAAAATAATACAGGAGATTTATCGGACAGAGCACTTTGCCGACTCCCGGGAATATACGGCGGAAGAACGGCGTGAACTGCGGATACGTCAGTCTGCCCCCCTGCTGGATTCCTTTGAAAAGTGGATGGAAAGCACATATATCAAGGTTCCGCCTAAAAGCCGGATGGGACAGGCCATCTCCTATGCGTATCCGTTATGGTCCAGAATGAAGGCCTGTCTCAAAGACGGCAATATAAAGATAGACAATAATCTGGCCGAAAATGCGATACGTCCTCTGACGCTCTCAAGAAAGAACTTCCTCTTCTGCGGGAATCATGAAGCCGCGGAAAATACAGCGGTCATCTGTTCACTGCTTGCCACCTGCAAGGCACAGGAAGTCAATCCAAGAGAATGGCTGAATGATGTCATTGCCAGGCTTCCATATTATCAAGAAAAAGACTCCGGCAAAGATATCCGGGAACTGCTTCCGGATGTCTGGAAGTTGAAAAAGTCCAACGAAAATCCAATTGAAGTCTAATAGAGATACAATAGAACAGCAAACTCTTCCTGTCAACTTTATACTCGTTGATAAGAAGAGTTTGTTGTTTTTTACAAATCTACAATGTGTACTTTATCGGATGCTTACCATAATGTGAAAGAAAGCGGTCGTGTATTTCCACAAGTAAAATTAGAAAAGCTCAAACCTCTCCCAATTGTGATACCAACTATAGAAGACCGCAAAATGGTAGAAAATTTAGTACTACAAATAATTGAATTAAAGTCAAAATGTAATGATACGGAATATTTAGAAGAGCGATTAAATATACTTGTAGACAAGTTATATAGCAAATAAAATTAAGCATTCATCATTATACAGCAAGGTTACAAACTAATGAGTGCAGTGCTTAAGATTAAAGCATACCTCTATTCACTTTTTCTTGTATACGAGAAAAATGCACGGACAATTTGAATACGAAAAGATAAAATCCATAATCACTAAAAGAAAAAAAACGTATATCTTTTAAGTTAGATCTATTAATATATTTATTGTCAATGCTATAAACTCGATCTAAAAACACCAAAGATTCTTCCATCTTTCCTGTAGCAGGAAGATACATAATTTGCGTAATCTTTTGTTGTTTTAAGTTGAAAATGTGATTATTAACCTTTTCTGTATCACTGCAATGCAGATTAAGTATTGATTGATAATTAGATAACTTTATTATTGGTGCATACATTATTGAAGATGGAAACATTCTTGTATTTGACAAATCCATATCACATGTATTTGACAAAATTAATGCAGGAACCAATTTTATATCTTTTGAGCCTTTTGCTAAATCAATTATTGGCATATTATCAATGCCATCTCCTTGATAAAGGATGTCATTATTTAGAAATGAAGTATACATTCTTGCATCAATATTATCAGGAAAAGATTTTAATTCACTTAGAAGATTACGATAATTCTCTTCTGATAAATATTTTGGCAAATATTTTTTTAATTCTTCATCTGCAATCATATCATATCCCAAAAATGTTCGGCAATAATATTTTGAATTTCAGAATCTATCTGAGATTCATATGATAACATCTTATTTGCAAAAGATGCCAAAACATTATATTCATCAATCAATGTTTGTTCTAACGATGTTGTTTCATTAGAAGAGGACAACTCCTTTATTGAATAATTTTCAAAATGCAAAGGAACCTCAGATGAGATTAGCACAGAAGGTATATCTGTTCTTGATATCGATAACGAATTTAATTCCCCTGCATTTAATGTTATGCAAGATAATGCTGATATAAGTAAGAAATTTGAATTTATACTAGTCATAATATATCCTCCTCTTTTAATAAACTGGATTTAATGAATTTAAAAATTCCTCTGTTAATAATGAGAAAAACATATTTTTTTCACAAGTATGAACTTTGTTAATTTCGCTTTCTAAATTCTCCAAAAAATAATTATTCCCATATTCTTTGAATGAATCAATATCAATTAAAGAGCCCAATAAAGTATCTGTATTAAACGGAGATTTATACATCGCACTATTTGTTATCTGTACAGTGTCTATGAAATCATCACAATCTCTAATTTCTGTCCTTACTAATATATTATTTGTCTGATAGCCACTTATCGTTGGTTTAGAAATCGTCAGTTTATCCATGATGTCTCCTTCGAAGAAGTTTACATAACGGTGGCCGATTCTTAAAACCCTATTTATAATATTTTCTCCAGAGATTTTCTTTATCAGTTCTATTGTACGAGACGAAAATTCACCCCATCCCGTATATGGTATCTTAGAACTTATACATAAAACATCGTCCCCTATTTGAATAATGTATTTTTCAGCCTCTATTCTATATAAAGGTTTAAATTTGAGGTTTGGATCATTCTTTCTAATTTGCTCTGGAACTTGAAGAATAGGGAGATTGGTTACAGGCCCTTTATAGTCATTTCTTATTAAATTATAGATGATACCAAATATAGCACTTCCTATAATCGAAGATTCAAATCTGATCTCAATTAGAGCATCCACCAAAGGACATTTTTCTAATCGCAAGGGCATTCTTTTGTTCATAATTCCATACGTTACTGCATATTACAATTACAAAGGTAGCTATTTTTCTGATATGAAGATAAACTTTATGCCTTAAAATAACAAAAAGTACTTCCAAAAAAATGAATATGAAAATTTTCATGTCCCCCCAAAAGCCAAAATAATCCCCATAAACAAACCTATCAATCCCATTGTAAGCATCAAAACATATGGACATCGATTAGAAATTCACATTCTCATAATATTCTCTTTTTCAGAGCATTAAATACTTGAACAAGTAGTGAAATAAGACGAGTACTATAACAGAGTTTTAGGGATATCTCGTTTTACTACCACTTTCCTATTTATAAAATTACTATTCTTTCTCTGCCTGTAGTCAAGAATGTATGATTCATCGGTACTTGAGTCGATAACTCTAATAAATTCAATGCAGTCATGCCTAATGGTAACACCTTTGCGTTATCTCGAGCAGCAATTGTTTGTACGATTTTATCAGCCGAAGGAAGTACAATGCTGAATTGACTTTTTGCGATTTGATATATATTCCATGTCACTTTTGATAAGTATACCTTCATTTGTCAATTCAGATAAAATACGACCAATAAATTCTGTGTGACATTCAGGAAAGTCTGAACGAAATCGGATACAATCTTAATGCATCGCTTCTATAGGTGCCTGAGAATAGTACTACCTATGGAATATTCATTAGTCATGCCACCTTTGAAATTTTGATGATTTTTCAAATGCAAATATGGCGAAAAGGTTCAGATAAATAATAAATTACTAAATAATCTGTTCGTTAGCCTTGTATATATATTGCAATGGCAATAAGAATGTTATTTCTTTACATAACTTACTTTTCTTATCGGTGTTTCTATTCTTTTTCGATGAATCAAAAAAGAATCGTACTTTTTACACTATTTTGCCTCTTGAAAAATAAAAACAATGGGAACTTTACGGTATCAATACATAAAGTTCCCATTGTAGTATCATTGATTGTCAGAATAGTAAATTTTAGATTTCGGTTCAAGCGTGGAGCCGAAAGTTACTCAAAATCCTGGTTGGGATAAATAAAGTATATTA
>OATK01000380.1_pt1 | contig 40694 bp, 37 predicted proteins | sample 1516611 | NCBI WGS metagenome assembly OATK01 (sample SAMEA2579947, study PRJEB22360) | human gut metagenome | biome: human gut; feature: human-associated habitat; material: faeces | place: Denmark | collected 2008/2010 | reverse complement strand
CTCATAGCTGTATTTCATAAAAATACCCCCAATACTGGGTGTCCAGTATTAGGGGTACATATCATGACTGCGGTGGGGCGGTTTTTTGTTTGCATTGTTTTTGTGTACAACTTTTTTGAAATGTGATATACTATATTTTAAGTGATATATCCAGAAATGATTGAAAAGAACAGGTGAAACAATGGCAACAGATCTCGCACAACAATTCTGCGCTTTGCGTGATACGTATATCGAAAAGCAGTTCGGACGCCTGAACGATATGCAGCGGGAGGCGGTGTTCACCACCAACGGCCCTCTGCTCATCCTCGCGGGTGCAGGCAGCGGAAAGACCACCGTGCTGGTCAACCGCATCGCCAACCTCATCCGCTTCGGCTCGGCCCACGGCTCCGGGTGGACGCCCCGGGAGGTGACGGAGGACGATGTGAAAGCTCTGCGCACCGCCATCATGACCGGCACCGACGCCCCGTCGTGGCTGGACGGGATGCTGCGGAAGGACGCCGTCCGGAGCTGGAACGTCATGGCCATTACCTTTACCAACAAGGCCGCCGGTGAGCTGAAAGAGCGCCTGCGCCGGATGCTGGGCGGGGAAGAGGGCGACGAGGTGTTTGCCTCCACGTTCCACTCGGCCTGCGTCCGCATTCTCCGCCGCTGGGCCGAGGAGATCGGCTACCCCCGCAGCTTTACCATCTACGACAGCGATGACTCCCAGCGTGTCATGAAGGCTGTCTACAAAGAGCTGAGCGTGGACGACAAGTTCTTCCCGGTCAAAAGCGCCATCAACCAGATGAGCCGCTGGAAAGACCAGCTCATCAGCCCCGCCGAGGCTCTGAAGACCCCGGCCCGGGACACGAAGGGCGCCCTTGCGGCCAAGGTCTATGCCGCCTACGAAAAGAAGCTCAAGGAGGCCGGCGCTTTCGACTTCGACGACCTCATCTACCAGACGGTCATCCTGCTGTCGGAGCACGAGGACGTGCGGGAGTTCTACCAGAACAAGTACAAATACCTGCTGGTGGACGAGTATCAGGACACCAGTGTGGCTCAGTTCCGGCTCGTGAGCCTGCTCACCGGCCCGGAGAAAAACATCTGCGTCGTGGGCGACGACGACCAGAGCATCTACCGCTTCCGCGGCGCGACCATTGAGAACATCCTCAACTTCGAGCGCATCTATAAAGGCACCAGAACCATCCGACTCGAGCAGAATTACCGCTCTACGTCAAATATCCTGAATGCCGCCAACTGTGTCATCCAGCACAACACCGAGCGCAAGGGCAAGACCCTCTGGACCAAGAACGGCGAGGGCGACAAGGTGCAGGTCTACACCGCCGAGAACGAGCAGGACGAGGCCAGCCATATCGCGGACGTCATCGGCCAGCACCTCAAAGAGGGCGGACATCTGGCCGACCACGCCATCCTCTACCGGATGAACGCCCAGTCGGCCCCCATCGAAAGCTACTTTACCCGTGCGGGCATCCCGCATAAGATCGTGGGCGGCCAGCGCTTCAACGACCGCAAGGAAGTCAAGGACATCCACTCCTATATGTCCATCGTGGCGAACCCCCGGGACGATGTCCGACTCCGCCGTATCATCAACGAGCCTGCGCGCAAAATCGGTGCGACGACCATCGAAGTCATCGCGGATTTGGCGGCTCAGCAGGGCATCAGTATGCTGGATGTCATCTCCCATGCCGACCAGTACGCCAAGCTCAGCCGCGCCATCGCACCGCTGTTCAAGTTCTGGGACATCTACCAGAAGCTGCAGGACTCTCTGGAAACGAAGACGCTGGACGAGTTCGCCTCCGATGTCATCGAGATCACCGGCTACCGCGCCATGCTGGAAGCCGACGCCGCCAAGGGCCACGAGGACGCCGCCGACCGTCTGCAGAACCTCGGTCAGCTGGTCAACAACGTCAAGAGCTACTGCGACCAGCACGGCGAAGAGGCCTCGCTGGAAGGCTATCTGGAGGACATCGCCCTCATCAGCGACATCGACAGCTACAACGAGAGCGCCGACCAGGTGGTGCTGATGACCATCCACTCGGCCAAGGGCCTTGAGTTTCCCTATGTATTCCTCATTGGCATGGAAGAGGGCGTCTTCCCCAGTGAGATGAGCAAGTATTCCGAGGCTGACCTCGAGGAGGAGCGCCGTCTGGCCTATGTGGGTATTACCCGCGCCAAGAAGGAGCTTTACATCTCCAACAGCGTCACCCGGATGCTCTATGGCCGCACCCAGCGCAACGAGCCCAGCCGCTTCCTCCGGGAAATCGAGCCGGAGTACATCGAAGAGACCCGCAGCCCGGTGCTGGAACAGCGCTCCCGTCTGGGCGGCTGGGGCAGCGGTTACGGCAGCGATACCGTGCCGGGTGGCGCGTCGGGATACTCCGGCCCCTCCGGCTGGGGGCGTGCGGACGGCGCTCGGGGTGGGGCCCCGGGTTAGGGCTGGGGCTATGGCAGCCGCAGCGGCTATCTGAATAGAGAATATAACGCACCAATGTCCAATAACCGAGGCTTTGGCTCCGATTATGCGGGCCGGGGAAGTGCTTCGTCGGGTCATGGCGGCTGCAGCTCCGGTTCGGGAAGCAGCGGCTTCGGCGCTGGCTATGGCCGTCCGGCAGCGCCCAAAGCGCCGGTCAAACCCGCAGGCGGCGGTGTGACCTCTTCGCCCCGTCCGGCGGCGGCATCCACCGGCCCCAAACACTATGAGCCGGGCGACATCGTGGAGCACAAGGTCTTCGGGCGCGGCAAGGTGCTGAAAGTCAAGCCCGCCGCCGGCGACCAGATCGTGGAGATCAGCTTCGAGAAGGTGGGCGTGAAGAAGACCATGGCCAACTTTGCGCCCCTTGTGAAGATAACGACGGAGGAATAAGAAAAATGATGACTGTCCGATTGATAGCACATACGCCGGAGCCGGAGAAGGTCGTGGCGGCTGCGGCGAAGCTCTGCTACTCCGACGCCCACATTACCGACCTGCTGGACGGGCTGGATGAGGAAAAGACTGCCCGCTTCCTGACCATGCTCAGCGATTTGGGCCACGCCAGCCCCATCGAGCACGCAAGCTTCACCTTCGGCATCGAGGGCGTCAGCCGTACCCTGCTGGCCCAGATCACCCGCCACCGCATCGCGTCCTTCAGCGTCCAGAGTCAGCGGTACGTCCGTCTGGATGATTTCCGCTATGTCATCCCGCCCGAGATCGAGGCCATCCCCGAGGCAAAGGCGGCGTTCATCGAGAGCATGAACGAGGACGCCAGGCGCTACCTCGACCTCGTGCAGAAGCTGGAGGATGGCCACACCGCCCGCCTCATGGCCGAGGGTCTGCCCGAAAAGCAGGCCCGGGCCAAGGCTTCCAAGCAGGCCAACGAGGACGCCCGCTTCGTGCTGCCCAACGCCTGCGAGACCAAGATGGTGGTGACCATGAACGCCCGCAGTCTGCAGAACTTCTTCCACCTGCGCTGCTGCAGCCGCGCCCAGTGGGAGATACGGCAGCTGGCCGAAGAGATGCTGCGGCTGGTCTGCCCGGTGGCACCCCATATCTTCCGCACCGCCGGCCCGGCCTGCGTGTCCGGCCCCTGCCCGGAGGGCAAGATGTGCTGCGGCCGCACCACTGAGGTGCGCGCCCGGTACGCCGCGCTGAAAGGGGAGAAGGCAGAATGAGCAAGGGCAGGCTTCTTGTCATCGAAGGGCTGGACGGCTCCGGCAAGGCCACCCAGGCAAAGCTGCTGGCCGCCCATCTGGCCGAGAGCGGTCGAAGGGTGATGGAGATCACCTTTCCGGACTACGAGAGCGATTCCAGTGCGCTGGTGAAGATGTACCTTTCCGGCCGGTTCGGCGACAAGCCCGACGACGTCAACCCCTATGCGGCGTCCAGCTTCTATGCGGTGGATAGGTACGCCAGCTATAAGACCAAGTGGGGCAGCTTCTACGAGGCGGGCGGCATCGTCATCGCCGACCGCTACACCACGTCGAACGCGGTGCATCAGTGCTCCAAGCTCCCGCCGGAGCAGTGGAACGACTTCCTCCGCTGGGCCTTTGACTACGAATACAGGCTGCTGGGCCTGCCCGCACCGGACGCTGTGGTGTACTTACAGGTAGACCCCGCTGTGAGCCAGAAGCTCATGACCGGCCGCTATCATGGCGACGAGAGCAGGAAGGACGTCCACGAAAAGGACATCGAATATCTGGCCCGCAGCCGCCGTGCCGCCGAGTACTGTGCGGCGCATCTGGGCTGGGCCACCGTCCATTGCACGGAAAATGGAGCCATGCGCACCATCGAGGAGATTCAGGCCGAGGTGCGGGCACTGGCGGAAAAAGAGCTCGGATAACCGCGAAAATGGGAGGGATACTATCAATGTATCGTTTGATGCAGCCGTCGGATGAGGCGGCAGTCGTGGCACTGTGGCAGAAAGAACGCGGCGACAGCGCCGAGTTCATCAAGACGGCTCTGGAAAAGTTCGCCGGGGCGGAAAATATCTACGTCGCTGAGGAAAATGACGAGATAGCCGCTGCGGCGCTGGCGGTCCCCGTCACCCTCAAGGGACGCAGCGGCAGCTACCTCTACGGCCTCTGCGGGCAGGGAAGCCTGCTTCTGGCAGGACTCGTGGACTATCTCTGTGCGCAGCAGAAGCTGCGGGGCGCGGGCTTCACCGTGGCCGTTCCGGTCGGACAGGAGCAGGCCGCACTGCTGGAAAACAAGGGCTTCCGGCGGGCTTTTGCCCTCCGCTGCCTGCCCCGGGAGGTGTCCCGCAACCTGTGGAGTCAGGCGGAGTTCGACTCCGTGACGGCCCGCAAGCTCTATGAGCTGCGGGAGCGCTTCTATCCCGATACCGTCCAGTTCCCGCCGGAGCGGATGGCCGTCGTGCTGACCGACCTCTACGCCCGGGGCGCGACCATCGTGTCCAACGAGAAGGGCTACGGCATCTACTTCCGCCGGGAGGACACCCTCTATTTTGTGGAGCTGATGGCCGAAGACGACCGCTCCGCCGAGGTGCTGATGGAAGCGGCCCGGGAGAAGGAGGTCATCGTGGAGCGTGCCGTCATCACAGTGGGCGCGGCTCAGAACCTTTTCCTCGGCGAAGGCACCCGGCAGGACTACGGCATGATACGGTTCGACGCGGAGCCTTTCGATGCGGAAGAAAGCTATATGCGGCTGATGATGGAAAGCTGAACGGAATGGTAAAGGAGTGTGTACATGGCACACGATGCAAAACATAGAAAAAGCAGAAAAGGCGGCGCAGCGAAAATGATCCTGATGGTGCTGCTGATCCTGGTACTGGCGGCGGGCGGCTGTCTGCTGGCCATCCGAAAAGAGATCAACGGCAGTGCTTCCGCCGACAAAACGGTGAGTGTGAGCATCCAGCAGGGCAGCGGCGTGGCGGCCATCGCCCAGAAGCTCAAGACGGCGGGCATCATCAAGTACCCCCACGTCTTCCGCTGGTATGCAGGCAAGCAGGGCGCGGCAGGCAGGCTCCAATACGGCGAGTTCGACCTCGCCCCCGGCAGCTCCTACGACGACATCATCGAGGCGCTCTCCGCCTACGCGAAGGCCGACAGTGTCCGGCTGACCTTCCCCGAGGGTACGACGGCCATCGCCATTGCGAAAAAAATGGAGGATGCCGGGCTGTGCAGCGCCGAGGACTTCCTCAAGGAGGCCAACACCGGCGACTTCAGCCAGTACAGGTTCTGGCAGTACGTCCCCGACGACAAGGACGCCCCGGACCGCTTCCTCAAGTGCGAGGGTTATCTTTTCCCGGATACCTACGATTTCCTGAAGGATGACACCGTCCATCATTACGTTGAGACGTTCTATTCTCACTTCGACAAGCAGATCACCGATGAGATGTATGCCGAGATGGAAAAGCAGGGGATGACCCTCTCCGAGGTGGTCACTCTGGCGTCCTTCGTGCAGGAGGAGGCCGGCAACGATCAGGACGATAATGTGGCGCAGGTGTTCCGCAACCGTCTGGCCGAGGGTTCGCCCTACCCCAAACTGCAGAGCAACACCTCCAGCTACGTCCAGAGCGACGCCGACAACAACTACCTCTGGAACTGGGTCGCGCCCTACTACGGCGGCTGGGACAGCATCCCGGAGAACATTCTGGAAGCTTACGACACCTACACCTGCACCGGCCTCTCCGCCGGCCCCATCTCCAACCCCGGCATCGCGGCCATCCGCGCGGCGCTTGACCCGCAGCCCGACGATGAGGCGAAGGATGCCTATTTCTTCGTCACCGACCTTGCCGGTCACTACTACTACGCCCGCACCTACGCAGACCACCAGAAAAACTGCGATGAGGCGGCAAAAGTTAATAAGAGCCTAAAATAAGAAGCGAAGCCCGTAAGCCTGACGGAAAAGGCAGCCGCTGACCGGCCTGCCAAGGGCTCGCCCATTGGGAGAGCTGGCACCGAAGGTGACTGAGAGGGCTAGAGAGGAATACCATGTTACAGATACCGGAACTTCTGGCCCCGGCAGGCGACCTCGAGCGCCTGCGGTATGCCATCAACTACGGCGCGGACGCCGTTTACTGCGCTCTGCCCGAGTTCGGGATGCGCTCTGCACCCACCAACTTCACCCCGGAGCAGCTGAGGGAGGGCGTCATCTATGCCCACGCCCGGGGCCGCAAGGTCTACCTGACCATGAACACCCTGCCCACCAACGAGGAGGCTGACCGTCTGCCTCAGGCCATCAAGGACGCTGCCGCCGCCGGTGTGGACGCCTTCATCGTGGCCGACCTCGGCGTGTTGGATGCCTGCAAGACGTTCGCGCCCGACATCGACGTCCATATGTCCACCCAGACCGGCATCACCAACTGGGCCGCTGCCCGCGCCGCCTACAACATGGGCGCGAAGCGGGTGGTGCTGGCCCGGGAGATGACCCTGCAGGACATCGCCACCCTCCGCGACAAGACCCCGCCGGAGCTGGAAATCGAGGCTTTCGTCCACGGCGCCATGTGCATGAGCGTCTCGGGCCGCTGCCTGCTCTCCAACTACATGGCAGGCCGCGACGCAAACCGCGGCCAGTGCGCCCAGCCCTGCCGCTGGAAGTACTATCTCAGCGAGGAGACCCGCCCGGGCCAGCTCTATGAGATCGGCGAGAACGAGAACGGCAGCTACATCCTCAACGCCAACGATATGTGTACCGCGCCCTTCCTCGACCTCATCTGCAAGGCGGGCGTGGACAGCCTCAAGATCGAGGGCCGCGCCAAGACGTTCTACTACGTCGCCAGCGTGACGGCGGCCTACCGCCGCGCCCTCGACCAGTATCTGGCCGACCCGATGAACGAGAACTTCGAGCTGCCGGAAGAGGTTTTGGATGAGCTGACCCGCACCAGCCACCGCCACTATTCGCCCGGCTTCTACTTTGGCCGGGAGCAGGCCCGTCAGGCCACCGACAGCGCGACTTACATCCGCGAGTGGGAGTTTGTCGGCACGGTGGACGGCTGGGAGAACGGCGTCGCCAGCTGCCAGCAGCGGGGCAAGTGGAGCCTCGGCGACACGCTGGAAGTGCTCTGCCCGGATGGCCGCAGCATCCCGCTGGACCCCGAGTGGATCAAGAATGAGGCCGGTGAGCTGGTGGAGTCCACGCCCCACGCGATGGAGCGCTATACCATCCCCACCCCGGAGCTGCCGCCGATGAGCCTGCTGCGCCGGAAAGTCTGAGGATCAAAAGCAAAGCCGCCTGTCGTTCGTTGAATGACAGGCGGCTTTTATCGTTTATTCTATTATTCCGGCTTGACCTGCAGCTCCTGCTCGCAGTAGATGCAGCGATACCTGCCGTTGGAGCTCAGCTCAAAGATCTGGTCGCACTCTTCCTCGATGGAGGAGATGCAGCGGGGGTTCTTGCACCGCACGATGTTGACCAGACGCTTGGGGGGCTGGGGCTTTTCCTTCTTGACGGCCTTGCCGTTCTCGATGACGGTCACGCTGATGTCGGGGTCGAGATAGGCCAGCACGTCGAGGTTGAGCCAGGAGGCGTCGCCCTCCACCTTGATGATGTCCTTCCGGCCCGACTCTGCCTTGTGGCTGCGGGCGTTCTGGATGAGGGCCACGCTGGCGGTGCGGTTGCCCTTGATGCCCAGCAGGTCCATCAGGCCGATGGCCGTGCCTGCCTTGATATGGTCGATGACGATACCGTTCTGAATTTCATCAATGTTCAGCATCTCAGTTGCCCTCCTTTTCAGCCTTGGGGTCCTTGAGGCCCAGCAGCGTCATGATCAGCGCCATGCGGATGTAGACGGCGTTCTGCACCTGCTCAAAATAGGCGGCTCGGGGGTCGTCGTCCACTTCCAGCGTGATCTCGTTGACGCGGGGCAGGGGATGGAGCACGGCCATGTCAGGCTTGGCAAGGGCCATCTTCTCTTTGGTGAGGATATAGCTGTTCTTCAGACGGACATAGTCTTCCTCGTTGAAGAAACGCTCCTTCTGGACGCGGGTCATGTAGAGGATGTCCAGCTCGGGCATGGACTCCTCGAGGCTGCGGGTCTCCTTGTAGGGGATGTGGTTGGCCTCGAGCACGTCGGTGATGATGTAGTCCGGCACCCGCAGCTCCTCGGGGCTGATGAGGACGAAGCGGATGTTCTCGCAGCGCGCCATGGTCTTGATGAGGGAGTGGACGGTGCGGCCAAACTTGAGGTCGCCGCACAGGCCGATGGTCAGGTCGTTCAGACGGCCCTTGCGGCGGCGGATGGTCATCAGGTCGGTCATGGTCTGGGTCGGGTGCTGGTGTCCGCCGTCGCCTGCATTGATGACAGGGATGCGGGAGTACCGGCTGGCCCGCAGCGGTGCGCCCTCCTTGGGGTGGCGCATGGCCACGATGTCGGCGTAGCAGGAGACGACGCGGATGGTGTCGGCCACGCTCTCGCCCTTGGATGCACTGGAGACGGTCTCGCTCGGGAAGCCGAGGACATGTCCGCCGAGGTTCAGCATCGCGGCCTCAAACGAAAGACGGGTGCGGGTGGACGGCTCGTAGAACAGGGTGGCCAGCTTTTTGTGGGCGGCCACGTCCTGATAGGCAGCCGGGTCGGCGCAAATGCGGTCGGCCAGGTCCAGCAGAGAGGTGATCTCCTGCTGACTGAAATCCAACGGATCGATTAGATGACGCATATTCTTTTGTTTCCCTCCGTCAAAGAAGCTTTCGAAGAATCGAGAAGTCGAAGAAGTTCGTGTAGTAGCTCAACGAACGCATGACGGGATGGCAGAGCCGGTTGTAGCATATCTCATCCAGCAGCAGCATGGCCTCGCCCGGGGCCAGACGCATGGCGGCCCGGATGGACTCGTCGCCGCAGCTGGCCTTGAGGTGGGCCACATTGGAGGCCACCTGCTGGCGGCACTCCCGCTCCAGAACATCGAAGATGTCACCCGACAGGTCGATGCGGGTGTAGTCCCGGCTCCCAAACAGGGCGCGGGGCAGGTAGTCGATGGAGTAGATGACGGGGGTGGTGTCGGCGAGGATGCGCTTCCTGATGCAGATGACATCGTCGCCGGGCTCGATGGCCAGATCACGGGCCAGCTCTTCGCCTGCGCGGACGGGGTAGATCTGGATGCCGTCGGCGTGGGGGTAGCTGCCAAAGCTGCGGATGAGCGGGTAATACTCCAGCTTCTGGTCCAACCGGCTGCGCAGGTTCAGGACACTTCGGTTGACCACTGTGCCGATGCCGCGCACCCGCTCGATGTAACCCGCACGCTCCATCTCGCTCAGCGCATCGCGGATGACAGTGCGGCTGACGCTGAGTTCGGCGGCAAGGTCTACCTCAGCGGGCAGACGGTCGGTCTGTGCATAGCGGCCTGTGCGCAGTTCCTCCAGCAGAGCGCCGACGATGCGGTCGCTGATGACAGCACCACCCAAGCGGCTGGAAGGGGATAAGCTGGAATCTCTCATGGTTCGTTTCCTCCGGTACACGGGCAGGGCGGCCCTGCCTGGACTTCCGAAAAAGCTGTGCCTGAGCACAAAACTCTTCCTGCAAATATTATAGCATAAATTGACAATGATTCAAACGGCATTTATACTGGAATCAGCCGGAAAGTATGATTTTATTTTGGAGGGATAGAGCAAGAATGGAAGTTCTTCTGCACAAAGTGTGCGGACGGCCCGCAAGCCGCACCATGACCCTGCGCGCCGCCGGGCCGGAGGATGCCGCCGCCTTTTACGCCTTGCAGAACGAGGTGCGGGCCGCGATGCCCCACCCGGAGCAGTTCGTACCCGACACGCTGGAAAACATCGCCCGTTACCTGAAAGAGGACCTGTGCATCGGCGGGTGGGACGGCGGGCGGCTGGGGGCCTACTTCATCCTGCGGTACTGCGGGCAGAGCGCGCACAACTACGCCGCCTTTATGGGCATCCCGCGAGAAGAGTGGGACGGCTGGGCCAACGCCGACAGCGCCATCGTCCACCCCGGCTACCGGGGCAACGGTCTGCAAAGGAAGCTGCTGGAAGCGGCGCTTGCCCTGCTCCGCCCGGGCATCGTGGGCATCGGGGCCACCGTCAGCCCGGAAAATCAGTACAGCCTCAACAACGCCCTGGCCAGCGGCTTTGACATCGTCTGCCGCCGGGAGATGTACGGCGGGTATGACCGGTATCTGCTGGCGAAGAGGCTGTAAAATGATACAGCCCCGCCTTTCTCCGGAAAGGCGGGGCTGTTCTTTTTTTGCTATGCCGGAAAAGTCGTACTGTTCATGAATCTACGCTGGTATGTCATGAAAAGGACTTGACAAAAATATAGGGGGGGGGGTAGAATAGAGCCGCAGAAATCCTGCAATAAAATTCAGGAGGTAAAAAAGAGTATGCGGTTACGGAAAAATATGAAGCGTGCGGCGGCAGCCGCCCTGGCCCTGAGTGTGGCGCTTTCGGCGGCAGCCCCGGCGGCACTGGCAAAGGAGTATGATATCAGCAAAGGCGATATTACGGTGACCGTTACGGAAGACGGCGACACCTATGTCCGTGTCGGCGATGCGAAAGACGAAAATGACATCGGCGAGAAAGACGACACGGAGGTGGTCATCAAGGGCGGCGAGAACTCGGACAAAACGGCTGAGAACAACTCTGACGGGCCGGCAGACGACGACACGGCGGACAAGGCTGAAGGACAGAAGCCGGTGGTGGATGCCGAGCCGGGAGAGCCTGCGGAGAAGATCGACACGAAGCTCGTCGTCTGGCCCGAGAACGTGAACAGCGGGGAAGCCCAGAAAAAGGACGGGCCTGCGGATGCTGAGCCGGAGACGCCGGACGCGCAGAAGCCCGAAGGGAAGACCGACGCCGACACCCTCGAGGCATCGACTGAGCAGAAGCCTGTCGAGAAGGCCGCAGAGGACGAAGATGACGACAAGGACGTCATGACCTTTGAGGACAACACCGCCAGTACGGTGACAAAGGCTGTGAGCGAAGCGGTGAATCATATCATTAGTATCATCAACAACTGCACCAAAAAGGATACGACGGTCACGATCAAAGATGTGATATCGATGTGAGCAACGATGGTAAGGCCGCGATGGAGGTACGAGGCGAAGGTGACACGACCCTGAAGCTGAAGGGAGACAATACCCTGAAGAGTGGAAACAACCATGCCGGCGTCGAGAAAAATGATGATACTTCGAGCGGAAAACTGACCATTACAGCAGAAGATACAAGCGCCTCGTTGAAAGCGCATGGCGGTAATTTTGGTGCGGGTATTGGTGCAGGTTTTGAAAACGGATACGGAAAAAGTACCTCGAATCTGGAAATTGCAAACGGAAAAATCTATGCGGAAGGTGGAAATTCCGCTGCAGGCATTGGCGGCAGCAATAATGGAAGTGGTGAGGTGACCATTTCCGGTGGTGAGGTGACTGCTCAAGGAAGTTATTCGGCGGCAGGTATTGGCGGCAGTGGTGTTGGCTCGGGCAAAGTTACCATCAAGAACGGAAAAGTGACAGCAATGTCGAAAAGCTATGCGGCAGCGATCGGCGGCGGTTCAGTAGGCTCGGGAGATGTCACCATCCTTGACGGCACGGTAACTACGACTCTTGTTGAGAACAGCAGCTATAATGTTACCGGCATTGGCGGCGGCTCTGGCTGCGATGAAAAATCGACCGTTCATATCCTCGGCGGTGTTGTCGATGCTGTGGGCAACGGATGTGGAAGCGGCATTGGCGGAGGCAAAGGTGGTGTAGAGGTCGAGATCGGCGGCGGTGCGCAGGTGACCGCAAAAGGCGGCCCGGGCAGTGACGGTTACGGTGCAGGCGCCGCCATCGGCACAAACGGCGAAAAAGGCGGCAAAGCCGGTAAAGAGCTGGATATAAATGCCATCGGTGAGGGTACGGTCACCCATGTTGACCCCAATTTGCCCGCTGATCATGAGCATAAATGGACATTTGTCTCCTCTACTCTTGTGGCTGACGGCCAGCTGGACAAAAAAGAGTATGAATGTCCTTCTTGCGACTCCACAAGGACTGTATACAAGTTTGCACATCCTGCACCTGTGGAGGAGGAGCAGAACGGTAGGATCGTTTTGAGAGTTATAGACGCTCCCTATGAGATGCATCAGGAGTCTGCCCGCTACATCGTCACGGCAGATTCTGATACCGCCACCCTCCTCGGCTGTCTGGGCAATCTGGCAGAACTGAAAGCGCAGGGCGTAGATACCCTCGTCTTCCGTACGAAGAGCCGTGAGACGGCGCTGGACATCGATACCATGCTGTCGCTGGGCGCGGAGGACACCCTCTTCACCCTCACCCACAGCGGCAGCTCTGCCACCCTCACCGTGGGCGGCGCAGACCACAGCGAACTGATCCACTAACTAACCAACCCCCAAGGCGGAGAGCTTCCGCATCCCTCCGCTTTGTACGAAAAGCCCCCGGCACGTTCCGCATCGTGCCGGGGGTTTTTGGTTATGGGCAGGCTTCCCTTTGTACAACCTCTCCGTCACGCCTGACGGCGTGCCACCTCTCCTGGTAGGAGAGGCCTTGGCAGTCCCCGCAAAGTGAACGGTTTCGCCAGAGGCTCCCCTACTAGGGGAGCTGTCTGCGAAGCAGACTGAGAGGTTGGACTAAGACAGAGCCTTCCCCTTGTAGGAAAGTCCGGCTCATGGCATCGCTTCCTGTATCTTTTTGTCGAAGTTTATGGTATACTTGTTTTGCGGCCTTGCCCGCCCATTTTATTGGGAAGGGGGTGAGACAAATGCCTAGTATTTCTACTTTCATTCTGTCCGTCGCAGCAAATGTAGCATCTTACTACATCTGCAAGTGGCTTGACGGATGGTTCACGGGCCGTAAGCACTAAAAAAGAAGACCCCCTTTCGGAGCTGCAACTCCGTGAGGGGGTTTTCTTCTTGGTGAGTCAAATGACTAGTTCAATTTCTACTTTCACTATTTATAGTATATGCCATTCCCCGCAAAAGTCAAGCTTTGCACAGAAAGTTTACAAGCGCCCTCTCAGTCAAAGCCGTCAGGCTTTGACTGAGAGGGCGGTCTTCATCTTATGCCGCACCACCAGCAGGCAGGCCAGATGCACCAGTGTGGTGAGGATCCAGCTGACGGGGTAGCTGAGGTAAAGCATCGTGGTGGTGTGGAACAGCCGGAAGATGGTGGCGATCCAGACGAGGCGGAGCAGGCAGCTGCCCACGAGGCTGACCACCATCGGCAGGACGGAGTAGCCCCGGCCGCGCAGACAGCTGGCCAGCACATCCATGCAGCCGCAGAGCAGATAGGTGGTGCAGATGATGTGCATACGGGCCAGACCGGCAGTCACCACGACCTCATCGGAGGAGTAGAAGTGGAGCAGCGGTTCGCCCAGCAGGGAAGCACCGCCGCCCAGCACGAGGCCGGTGACGGTGGCGCAGAGCAGGCAGTTGCGCATGACGCGGTCCAGGTTGTCGTACCGGCGGGCGCCCATGTTCTGGCTCGTGAAGGTGACAGCAGCCTGGGCGAAAGCGTTCATGGCGGTATAGACGAAGCCCTCGAGGTTGGAAGCGGCAGAGTTGCCGGCCACGACGATGGAGCCGAAGGAGTTGACCGCCGACTGGATGACGACGTTGGAGAGGCTGAACACGGTGCTCTGCAGACCGGCGGGCAGGCCGATGCGCAAAATCTGGCCCAGAGCCCCCGCATGGAAGCCCAGATGGCCGAGGTCGAGGTGGAGCGGGCCTTTCTCCTTCACCAGCAGGGCCGTGACCATGCAGGCGGAGACGGTCTGGCTGATGATGGTGGCCAGAGCGACGCCCGCCACGCTCATGGAGAAGAGGATGACGAACACGAGGTTCAGCACCACATTGATGAGGCCCGCCACGGCCAGACAGAACAGAGGCCGCTTTGTGTCGCCCACGGCGCGCAGGAGGGCCGAGCTGAAGTTGTACAGCATGGTCATGGGCATGCCGATGAAGTATATCTTGAGGTAGAGGGTGGACAGGCCGATGACGTCCTCCGGGCAGCTCATCAGCTCCAGCAGGACGCGGGCGGCAAAAAAGCCCACCACGGCCAGAAAGAAGCCGCTGACAAGGCCCAGCGTCACGGAGGTCTGGACGGTGTTGCGGACGCCCTCATCATCCTTCGCGCCGAAGCAGCGGGCCGCAACGACGTTCGCGCCCAGCGACAGGCCCACGAACAGGTTGACCAGCAGGTTGATGAGCGCACCGTTGGAGCCGACAGCGGCCAGCGCCGTGCTGCCCGCAAAGCGTCCCACGACGACGACATCGGCTGCGTTGAACAGCAGCTGCAGGATGCTGGATGCGGCCAGCGGCAGGGAAAACAGGATGATCTTTTGCAGCATGGGGCCGCTGGTCAAATCGCCTGTCCGGGTATTCTGTGCCATGAAAATGCTCTGCCTCCTCAAATATCAGATGGTACTCACGAAAAAACGCGCCGCTCAACAGCGAGCGACGCAGATAATATTATAATACGATTTCAGGTAAAAAACAAGTAAAATCAAAGCTTTTTCCGTACAAAAATGCACCCCCGCACACAGGGGGCAGGGGCGCGGAGGTACGTTTGCGAAACAGAACGCTTACTTCTGGGGCTTCATGTAGATGTGGTGAGGCAGACCGGCGATGTAGAGCGGGGTCAGCTCAGCCTGGATGAGAGGCCGTGCGTAAGCGAGGAAGTCTTCCGTCATCTGGGTGTGATTCTCGTTCATCCAGCTCAGCGGCACCTTCTTCTCGAGATTTGCGACCTCGCTGATGGGGTGCAGCTCAGTGGTACACTGATAGGGGCTGTTGGAGATGCGCTTCAGGGCCACCATCTGGCCGGTGACGCCCTCAAACGCAGCCTTGACAGCAGCACCGCCGACCTGATAGGCCTCGGTGATGTCGGTGCGGCTGGTCAGGTGGCCGGCACAGCGCTGCAGGGTGGAAAGCTCGATGCAGCGGGTCTTGGTGTCCAGATTGCGGGCCACGACGTTGGCCAGATAGCGGGCGGTGCCGGTCAGGGCCTTGTGGCCGAAAGCATCCACCGCGTGGACATCGTCGGCCAGCTCACAGACATAGCGGCCATCCTCGAGCTTGACGCCCTCAGACACCGCGATGACGATGCTGGGCTTCTTCTCCTGCATCACGCGCACCTTCTCGATGAAGTGCTCCACATGGAAGGGGACTTCGGGCAGGCAGATCATGTCCACGCCCTCGCAGTCGTCGCTCTTGGCCAGTGCGGCGGCGGCGGTCAGCCAGCCGGCGTTGCGGCCCATGATCTCGACGACGGTGACATACTTGGTGCCGTAGACGGTGGCGTCGCGGATGACCTCCTTCATCACCACGCCGATGTACTTGGCCGCAGAGCCGTAGCCGGGGGTGTGGTCGGTGACCATCAGATCGTTGTCGATGGTCTTGGGCACGCCCATGAAGCGGATGTCGCTCTGGATGCACTCGCCGTACTCAGCCAGCTTGCCGATGGTATCCATCGAGTCGTTGCCGCCGATGTAGAAGAAGCAGCCGATGTCCAGCTTTTCGAGGATGGCGAAGAGCTTCTTGTACAAGGCCTCGTCGGTGTGCCAGTCGGGCAGCTTGTAGCGGCAGCTGCCGAGGAAGCTGGAGGGGGTGCGCTTGAGCAGCTCGATGTCGAGGTCATCGGTCAGCAGGGTGGACAGGTCCACGACCCGCTCCTCCAGCAGACCGGCGACGCCGTTGCACATGCCGTAGACGACGTCCGCGCCGCGGCTCTTGCAGCTCTCGAACACACCAGCCAGACTTGCGTTGATGACAGAGGTGGGGCCGCCGGACTGGCCAACGATTGCATTTTTACCCATGATGATTTCTCCTTTTTTGTTTTTCTGTTTCGGCTTTATAACGAAGCCGTTTTCTAAGCATTGCACACCGTCTGAGCGGTCTTTTTGCCTGCATACTGCGTTGCTTTCCCTTGCAATCCGTCAGGATTGCTGCGGAAAATCGCCTTGTCTGCCGACAAAAATCCTCGCCATTCGGCGTACCCTGCTTACGAAAACAACTTCTTTAATCGTGCAGGAGCACGAAAACAGACGCGGGGAAGGGGAGAAGCAAATTTCTTTACACCTTTACAGGCAGATGTGGCGGGGCGTACCGTTGACATAGACGGGGGTGACCTCGTCGAGGATGAGCGGGCGGGCGTACTCCTCGAATGCCGCCGTCACCTGCATCCCGTCGGGGGTGATCCAGTCCAGCGGCACCTTCTTTTCGAGGTTTGCCACCTGCTGGACGTCCACCGCCTCGGTGATGCACTGGTAAGGATACTCGGAAATGCGCTTGAGTGCGATCATTTTGCCCGTCTCACCGGCAAAGGCCGCGGCTGCCGCTGCGCCGCCCACGGCGTAGGCCTCGTTAACATCGGTGCGTCGAGAACTCGATGGCGCGGCTCTTGCAGTTCAGCTTGTCGTGGATGAGGTCGGACAGATAGCGGCTGGTGCCGCTGAGGATGGCTTTGTGGCCGAAGGCGTCCAGCTGGCCTGCCGTGGACACGAGGTCGCACAGATAGGTGCCGTCGGCGGTCTTGACGCCCTCGCTGGCCGCGATGATGACGTTGGGCTTCACCCGCTGCAGTTCATCCACTCTGGCGAGGAACTTGTCCTGGTCAAAGGGGACTTCCGGCAGAAGGATGAGGTCGGGGCCGTCGCTGTCGTCGCCGCCTGCGAGGCAGGCCGCGCCATCGAGCGCCCGCCGGGGGGGAAGGCCGCACCGGCCAGCCATCCGGCGTGACGGCCCATGATCTCGGCCACGGTCACGCTGCGGATGTCGTAGACGGAGGAGTCACGGATGACTTCCTTGAGGATGGTGGCGATGTACTTGGCCGCAGAGCCGTAGCCGGGGGTGTGGTCGGTGAGGCAGAGGTCATTATCGATGGTCTTGGGTACGCCGATAAAACGCACCGCACTGCCTGCCTGTGCGCCGTAGCGGCTGAGCTTGGCGATGGTATCCATCGAGTCGTTGCCGCCGATGTAGAACACCGCGCAGATGTCGTACTTGTCAAACAGGGCGAACAGCTTGACGTAGGGCGTGGAGTCCGCCTCCGGCTCGGGGAGCTTGTAGCGGCAGCTGCCCAGATAGCTGGACGGCGTGCGCTTGAGCAGCTCGATGCTGAGCCGGTCGTCCAGCAGGACGTTCAGCTCCACGAGTTCCTCTTTCAGCAGTCCCTCGATGCCGTATTTCATGCCGTAGACCTTGTCTGCGCCCAGACTGCAGGCGGCTTTATAGACGCCTGCGAGACTGGAATTGATGACGGCGGTAGGGCCGCCGCTCTGGCCGATGATGACATTCCTGGCCATGAGAACCTCCTTGTACCATTTACCGATAAATTGGACTTCCTGTGCGCCGCAGCACCGCTCCGCGCTGTCCCCGTTTCGCGGTCCGTACACCCTGCACAGTGTACGGACCGGGGAACAGCCAACAATCGATGACTGCAACTCGCACAAAAATTCTGGCAGGTCGTGCAAGCACTTCGAAAAATGTGTGCAAAAACCTGCTCTTCCTCTATTGTAACCGTTTTGCCTGTTGTATGCAAGTCTTAATTGGTTGCAGAGGCAAAAAAATTATGATAAAATAGGTGCTGCACAGCTCTGCCGGGCCGGAAAGCGGGGATAACCCGCCGACGCCCGGGCAGACTAAGAGCAGAACCAAACGAAAGCGGGAACACCTTTATGGGAATTTCACACGATTATCATAGCACGGGCCGGCGCCGCAGAGGCGGCCCCGGCGGCGTCATCCGGTTTGCGGGGGCCGTGGCCGGCATCCTGCTGGTGAGCTTCGCCATCACGACCATCCTCGAGCACGGACAGGCACAGCCCGAAGAGCTGCCCACCGTGACGGCCAACGGCACGGCGCAGAACATTCTGGCCCCGCTGCCCATGCAGGGCGCGGCGGACAGCACCACCGACAGCGCCGTCAGCGGCGGGGGGAACGCAGCGGCAGACGGCACGCCCGCCGTGACCCTCGAGCAGTTCGGCCCGGCCCGTCAGACGGCGGGAGCCTACAGCGTCAAAGCCTACGACAGCAGCGTCATCCGCCAGCCCGCCAGCGGCCAGGTCGATTTGAGCTACTTCTCCGATGCCGCCTTCCTCGGCGACAGCCTGACGGTGGGCTTCTCCGACTATAAGATCAACCTCGGCGGAGCACTCATCTGCGGCTACACCGGCGTCGGTCCGGATGCCATCGTCAACCGCAGCGCCGTCAAGAGCAGTGTGCGGGGCGAGGAAGTCGCGCTGGACGTGCTGGCCGCTGCTCAGCCCAAAAAACTGTATATCCTGCTGGGTACCAACACCCTGACCACCGTGGGCGCGGCAGACCGCTTCCTCGCTTACTACGGCCAGATGCTGGACGTGCTGCGCCAGACGCTGGGGGAGGACTGCGTCATCTATGTGGAGTCCATCCCGCCCGTCCGCCCCGAGGCCGCAGCGGAGAAGCCGGGCCTTGCCTCGGACATCATCCGCTCGGTGAACGAGCAGCTGGCCCTGCTGGCCGCAGATAAGGGCTGTGTCTACCTCGATTTGTGGGAGACGCTGGCCGACGGCGAGGGGAACCTGAAAGAGGTGCTGGCTGCGCCGGACGGCGTCCACTTCTCGGCGGGCAACGGCTACGGCGCGTGGGTCACTTACCTGCGCAACCACGCCAAGTATTCTGCCGATAATGCATGGACGCCCGGCAGTGCCTATGCAGGCTGAGCGCAAAACCAAAAAGAACAAAAGCATCCGTGATGCCCTGCCCCGGGAGGGGGAGAGAAACATCACGGATGCTTTTTTGCAGCAAAAAATCCCGCCCCCCGTACCAGTGATACGGAGGACGGGACGCTTTGTTTTTATGGAGAAGGGCAGAGGGACGAATTACTTCATCTTGCTCTTGGCCTTCATGCGCTGCTCGTGGTTGAGGATCTGCTTGCGGATGCGCAGGTTCTCGGGAGTGACCTCCAGCAGCTCGTCCTGAGCCAGGAACTCGAGGCAGCCCTCGAGGCTCAGCTTGCTGATGGGGATGAGGCGCAGAGCGTCGTCAGAGCCGGAAGCACGGGTATTGGTCAGATGCTTGGTCTTGCAGACATTGACATCGACGTCCTCGCCGGAAGCGGTGTAGCCGATGACCATGCCCTCGTAGACCTTCTCGCCGGCGCCCACCAGCAGAGTGCCGCGCTGCTGCGCGTTGAACAGGCCGTAGGTGACGGCCTCGCCGGTCTCAAAGCTGACCAGAGAACCGGTGGAGCGGTTGGCGATCATGCCGGCCCAGACGTCATAGCCGTCGAAGATCTGGTTGATGATGCCCTCGCCGTGGGTATCGGTCAGGAACTGGTTGCGGTAGCCGAACAGGCCGCGGCTGGGCATACGGAACTCCAGACGCACACGGTCGGAGCCCAGAGACTCCATCTGCTGCAGGATGGCCTTGCGCTGGCCCAGACCGGTCATGACAGCACCCTGATACTGGGTGGGGACGTCGATGACGACGTGCTCCATAGGCTCGTAGGTCTTGCCGTCGATGACCTTGGTCAGAACGTGCGGGGGAGAGACCTGCAGCTCATAGCCTTCGCGGCGCATGGTCTCGATGAGGATGGACAGATGCATCTCACCACGGCCCATGACACGGAAGGAATCGGTGGTGGCGGAATCCTCCACCTTCAGAGCGACGTCCTTCAGCAGCTCTTTCTGCAGACGGTCACGGATCTGGCGGCTGGTGACATACTTGCCCTCACGGCCGGCCAGCGGGCTGTCGTTGACGGAGAAGGTCATCTCGACGGTGGGGTCGTTGATCTTCAAGAAGGGCAGCGGCTCGATATGGGAGGGGCTGCACAGGGTGTTGCCGATGGTGACATCGGGCAGACCGGAGAAAGCCACGATGTCGCCTGCGGTGATGTTGTCGCAGGGCTGACGGCCATTGGCCTGGAAGTCATACAGCTTGGTCAGACGGCCGCGCATCTTGAGGTCGGGGTTGTGCCAGTCGCACACGACCACCTCCTCGCCCACCTTGGCGACGCCGTTCTGGATGCGGCCGATGCCGATGCGGCCAACGAACTCGTTGTAGTCCACAGAGGACACCAGCATCTGGAAGGGAGCCTCGGGGTCGCCCTCGGGCGGCTTGATGGTGCTCAGCAGGGTGTCGAACAGGGGGACCAGGTCGGTGCCGGGTACATCGGGGTCAAGGCTTGCAGTGCCGTCACGGCCGCAGCAGAACAGCATGGGGCAGTCCAGCTGCTCGTCGGTAGCGCCCAGGTCCATCAGCAGGTAGAGGACCTCGTCGATGACTTCCTTGATGCGGGCGTCGGGACGGTCGATCTTGTTGATGGCGACCACAAGGCTCAGATTCTGCTGCAGAGCCTTCTGCAGCACGAAACGGGTCTGGGGCATGCAGCCCTCAGCAGCGTCCACCAGCAGCAGAACGCCGTTGACCATCTTCAGCACGCGCTCGACCTCGCCGCCGAAGTCGGCGTGGCCCGGGGTATCGACGATATTGATCTTGACGCCCTTGTAGGTGCAGGAGCAGTTCTTGGCCAGAATGGTGATGCCGCGCTCACGCTCGATGTCACCGCTGTCCATGACACGCTCAGCCACAGCCTGATTGTCGCGGAAAGCGCCGCTCTGGCGCAGCAGGGCGTCCACCAGCGTGGTCTTGCCGTGGTCAACGTGAGCGATGATAGCGACATTGCGCAAATCGTTACGAACCATAAAATACAACCTCTCTATTTTGAATCTCAGTAGAAGTTACGTCATACGATTTAAGTTTATATCATCCGGGGGTGGTTTGTCAAGATTGTATAAAAAATTTTTGATGGATTCGGCGTTTTGCCCGAGAATCGGCTGCCGATTTGGGCGGCATTACAGCGCGAAACGTGATATACTTAATGCACCAAAGTTGGATAATCCTGTTGGAGGTGTGTCTATGAAACTGACGTTTTTGGGTGCCAACCACGAAGTGACCGGAAGCTGTACCCTCTTGGAAGCGGCGGGACAGCGCTACCTCATCGACTGTGGTATGGAACAGGGCAAGGATGTCTATGAGAACCAGCCCATCCCCGTTGCGCCGGGCGAGATCGACGGCGTGCTGGCCACCCATGCCCATATCGACCACACGGGCCTTCTGCCTCTTCTGGTGCGCAACGGCTTCCGGGGCAGGATCTACGCCACCAGGCCCACGGCAGAGCTGTGCAGCATCATGCTGCGCGACTCGGCGCACATCCAGGAATTCGAAGCCGAGTGGAAGAACCGCAAGGGCCAGCGCTCCGGCGCAGAACCTGTGGAACCCATGTACACCATTCAGGACGCCGAGGCAGCCATCGCGCTGTTCCGGGGCTGTGATTACAATAAGGAGATCGAGCTTGCGCCCGGCATCGTCATCCGCTTTGTGGATGTGGGCCATCTGCTGGGCTCGTCCAGCATCGAGATATGGGTGACGGAGAACGGCGCGACCACAAAGCTGGTCTTCTCCGGCGACATCGGCAACCACGACCAGCCTATCATCAAGGACCCCACGTATCTGAAGGACGCAGATTATGTCTTTATGGAGTCCACCTACGGTGACCGCAGCCACGGCCCGCGGCCCGACTATGTGGGAGAGCTGACGAAGATCCTGCAGCGCACCTTCGACCGCGGCGGCAATGTGGTCATCCCGAGCTTTGCAGTGGGCCGCACCCAGGAACTGCTCTACTTCATCCGCGAGATAAAGGAAAAGAATCTGGTCACCGGCCACGGCTGCTTCCCGGTGTACATCGACAGCCCGCTGGCCATCGAGGCCACCCGAATCTTCAAGGACACCGACTCCTCCTGCTTTGATGAAGAGACCAACGCCCTGCTGGCAAAGGGCATCGACCCCATCCGGTTCCCGGGCCTGAAGGTCAGCGTCACCAGCGATGAGTCCCGTGCCATCAACACCGACCCCGTGCCGAAGGTCATCATCTCGGCCAGCGGCATGTGTGAAGCGGGCCGTATCCGCCACCACCTCAAGCACAACCTCTGGAGGAAGGAATGCACCATCCTCTTTGTGGGCTATCAGGCCGTGAACACACTGGGCCGCTCTCTGCTGGAGGGTGCGGACAACGTGAAGCTCTTCGGCGAATCCATCGAGGTGCAGGCGGAGATCTGCCAGCTCACCGGCCTTTCGGGCCACGCCGACAGGGAGGGCCTGCTGAAGTGGGTCAACTCCTTTGAGCCGAAGCCCAAGCGGGTGTTCATCATCCACGGCGAGGATGAGGTGGAGAACATCTTTACCCAGACCCTCACGGAGCAGGGCTTCAACGCCTGCGCACCTTACAATGGTGAGCAGTGGGCCATCGGTGCCGAGGGTGCGGTCTGCCTGAAGGAAGGCACCCGTATCCGCATCGAGCACCACATCAGCGAGGGTGCAGCCCGTGCGGCTACCGTCTTCCAGCGCCTGCTCAATGCCGGCAAGCGCCTGCTGCGGGTCATCGAGCACAACGAGGGCGGCGCCAACAAGGACCTCGCCAAGTTCGCCGACCAGATCAACGCTCTCTGCGACAAGTGGGACAGATGAGGCAAACATCCCGGCGGCATAGCTGCTCCGAAAACATCGTTCTGAAATAAAATGATGGAATACCGACTCGAGTTCGTGTACCCTCACACGGCTCGGGTCGGTTCTTTTTTGCGCCCAAAAGAGGAAAACGCAGTTCTCTGTGCGCTTTTGCACAAGGTTCCGACTATTTCATGGGAATCGTTGACTTTGAATGCGCAAAATGCTACCATACGGCACAAGAAAAGGCACAGATGACGAAATAAAGTTGTTTGGAAGGCGCGGAGGCCGGCATCTGTGCGGGAAACGGCTCGAAGTTTTTATCTGCGTGCGGATGGTATCGGCAGAAGCCTCCGCACAGGAAATGACCGCATTGCATCATTCAATCAAAAAGTCAACAAAAAGAAAGGTCGTGGTCTCTATCGCAATCAAGGAATATTCCATGTCTCGGGACTCCACCCGGCAGCTCTCACCCAACTTCAAGGTGCGGGAGTTTGCCTGCAAGGGCAGCGATGTTGTCCTCCTCGACGACGAGCTGGTAGTGCTGCTGCAGTGCATCCGGGAGCACTTCGGCAAGCCGGTCCATATCACCAGCGGATACCGCACCGCCGCCCACAACGCTGCCGTGGGCGGCAGCAAGTCGAGCCAGCACCTTCTGGGCCGAGCGGCGGATTTCCACGTCGAGGGTGTGCCGGTGGCTGCCGTCGCCGCCTACGCTGAGACCCTGCTGCCCTCCCGGGGCGGCATCGGGCGTTACCCGAAGGACGCCGCCCACCCCAAGCGCCGCACCGGCTGGGTGCATATCGATACCCGGGCGGGCAAGAGCCGGTGGAAGATGTAAAAAGACGCTGAAACTGTTATTGCCTTTATAATATGAAGCGGCCCTCTCCCGGAAAAGGGAAGAGGGCCGCTTTCCTGCACAAACGCCCCCGCTGGTGGAAACACCGGCGGGGGCGTCAGGTTTATGAATCGGCGCGCAGGAGGTCGGCGGGTCTGATGTGCAGGATGTCGCAGAGTGCAAAGAGATTATCGATTTTGGGCTGGCCTGCGCCTCGCTCATAATAGCTGATCGTGCCGATGGTGACACCAAGCTTCTCCGCAAGCTCCAGCTGCGTCAGCCCGGCGGCCTGCCGTGCCTCGCGGATGATGCGGGCAGATTCGGGGTGGCTGCGGGTGGGCATAAAGAATCACCTCTTTTGCTTATTGTGCCTTGATAATACCACATAAAATCTAAAAAGCAAGAAAAAATATCTTGGGAGGATTCGAGAAGATGCTGATATCTGAGCGCCCTAAAAAGACACAAACGACCCGCCGAAGAATGCGGGAGGGAGGAGGAAAGGCTCACACCCGAGCCAGAAGCTCTGCGGGTGTAAATGCCATAACGCTGCTTTTGGTGAAGTCCCGGACATTGCGGGTAATGATGTAGTTGGCATGGATCCGCTCAGCGGTGACGCTCTGAACTGCATCTTCAAAATCAGCCCAATGCAGCGCAGCCGCCTTAGACACGTCGGCAGAAGTGAGGTCTGCAAATTCGAAAATCAAGCCGAGCCGCTGGAGAACATCTTCGATTTTCTCCGGCGCAAGCTGTTTGCGCATGATGTAGACCAAATTCGCAAACGTCAGCGCAGAGATATACCCCTTTGCCTGCTCAGTTTCGCAGAGCTTCCAGACAAGAGAGGATTCTTTGACGAACTCGGGACGGTTCAGCAGAACATCCAGAATGATATTTGCGTCAATCAGTAACACCATACTTTTCTGCCAGCCTTTCCGATTTTGCTTCGTCAAGCTCAATATCGCCGTGCAGGATGCCGGTCAAAGAGTCCGTCAGATAAGACACCGCAGCCCCCTTCGGGATGAAACGTCCAACTTCGCGCCCGTTTTTCGTGACGATGATTTCCTGACCGTTCAGAACCAGATTCAGGTAGCGTCCAAAATTATTCTGCATTTCCGTTGCAGTAGCAGTTGCAGCAACCATAAAGGCACCTCCTTGTTTTAGCTATTTTTAGTATACTCCATAATAGCTAAAATATCAAGAGAACGTGCAAAAAAGCAGGGAAGAGAGCGGCGGTTCGAAGGAACAAAAAATAGAAGGGCAACCAGAACATAAGAAAACCGCCCAGATCCTGACGGATCTAGGCGGTTTTTGGTGGAGCGGGCAATGGGAATCGAACCCACCTCCTCAGCTTGGAAGGCTGATATACTAGCCGATGTACGATGCCCGCATATTCTGTTTTGCCGGGATGCAAGCAGTATTATAGCATGATTCGCGGCAAATGTCCAGCATTTTTTGCCCAAAGTGCAGAAGGAGAGGAAACCTTTGCCGCCGAGCTGGCGTTTGCCTGTTTACTTTGGAGCAGTTTTATTGTAAAATAGACAGGAGATAAAACCGGCGGCGCACGGCGCGGCCAAATCTGATACAGGTGGTGTATGTTATTATGGCATTGAAATATCAGCGTATCCTTCTGAAGATCAGCGGCGAGGCCCTCGGCGGCGAAAAGGGGACCGGTTTCGACGAGCCGACCATGGACGCGATCTGCGGCGGCGTAAAGAAGGCCCATGAGCTGGGCGTTCAGATCGGCATCGTCGTGGGCGGCGGCAACTTCTGGCGCGGCCGTTCCAGCGGCAGGATGGAGCGTACGCTGGCCGACAAGATCGGTATGCTGGCAACGGTGATGAACGCTCTGGCTGTCTCCGACAAGCTGGAGCAGCTGGGTGTGCCGACCGAGGTGTTCACCTCCATCACCATGCCGCAGGTGGCCCCGGCCTTCACCCGCAAGGACGCTCTCCGCGCAATGGACGAGGGCAAGATCGCCATCTTCGGCGGCGGTACGGGCAACCCCTTCTTCTCCACCGACACGACCACTGCCCTGCGCGCCGTTGAGGTGAGCGCAGACATCATGTTCAAGGCCACGATGGTGGACGGCGTCTATGACAAGGACCCCCACAAGCACCCCGACGCTAAGAAGTACGAGACTCTTACCTTTACCAAGGTGCTGGAAGACCGTCTGGCTGTTATGGACGGCACTGCCGCCACCCTCTGCCGGGACAACAAGCTCCCCATCCTCGTGTTCGATCTGGCCGACCCCGACAACATCGCCCGCGCTGTGCAGGGTGAGAACGTGGGTACGCTGGTCTACGAGGGCTGAGCATACCGCCCCGCTTCCGACAATAGAATATGCCAGACGCCTTTTCGCGGCTGGTGAGAATTGATAACAAACAGGAGACAAGGACAATGAGCAGCAACACCAAGGCATTCGAAGACAAGATGAAGAGCGCAGTCGAGCATCTGGAGCGCGAGCTGAAGACCGTGCGCGCAGGCCGTGCCAACCCCGGCGTTCTGGACAAGGTGACCGTGGATTACTATGGTTCGCCCACGCCCATCCAGCAGGTGGCTTCTGTGGCTGTCAGCGAGGCCCGCACCCTGACCATCACCCCGTGGGACCGCACCCTGCTGCGCGCCATCAGCAAGGCCATCCTGGCCAGCGATGTGGGCATCAACCCCATTGATGACGGCCAGACCATCCGTCTGAACTTCCCGGCTCCCACCGAGGAGCGCCGCAAGCAGCTGGCCAAGGAAGTCTCCAAGATGGGCGAGGAGGCAAAGGTCGCCGTCCGCAACGTCCGCCGTGACGCCATGGATAAGGCCAAGGCCATGAAGAAGGCCGGTGAGTTGACCGAGGACACCCAGAAGACCATGGAAGAGGACGTCCAGAAGCTGACCGACAAGTATGTGAAGAACATCGACGCTGCCGTGGAAGAGAAGCAGAAGGAGATCATGTCCGTCTGATTCCGACTGCAGGCAAAGCAGGGAGGTGCCGTGCGCTGAAAGAAGGTGCGCGGCACTTTTTGCCAGACGAGACGTAGAGGAAGAAGAGCATGGAGCATTCAAAGGATTTTGCGAAGGGACTGTCCATCGGCATCATCATGGACGGCAACGGCCGCTGGGCCAGGAGCCGCGGCCTGCCCCGCACCGCCGGCCATAAAAAGGGCGCACAGGTCTTTCAGGACATTGCGGACTACTGCGATGAGCTGGGCGTAGAGTCGGTGTATTTTTACGCATTCTCGACCGAAAACTGGAAGCGTCCCGCCGAGGAGGTGGGCGCGATCATGCGGCTGTTCGGCGAATACCTCATCAAGGGCTTCGACTACGAGAACCGGAACGTCCGCATCTGCTTCATGGGCGACCGCACGGTGCTGGAGCCCAAGCTGCAGGAGCTGATGAACAAGCTGGAGCGGGACTCTGCCTGCAAGACCGGCCTGACCATCAACATCGCCATCAACTACGGCGGACGGCCTGAGATCGTCCGGGCAGCCCAGAGCCTCGCGGCCAAGGCGGCTGCGGGCGGGCTGAAGCCTGAGGACATCACGGAAGAGGCTCTTTCGGCCCAGATGTACACCGCCGGGCAGAAAGACCCCGACTTCATCCTCCGCCCCAGCGGAGAGAAGCGGCTCTCCAACTTCATGCTCTGGCAGGCGGCCTACTCCGAACTGGTGGAAATGGACGTTCTGTGGCCTGATTTCACCCGCGATGACCTCGATGCCGCCATCATGGAGTTCAACCGGCGCTCCCGCCGCTTCGGCGGACTCTGAGAGCAGCGACCGATACGCAAGATGCCGCGCAGCGTGCGCGGCCCCCGGAGAGCGCCCGGTATTTCCTCGGGCGCTGACGCTGCAGACCCTGCCAGAGCAGGGGAGCGGCTCCCGGACGAAACAAAGGAGAACATGAAACTATGAAAACACGAATCATCACAGCCGTGGTGGGCCTGATCGTTCTGGCAGGCGTCCTGTTCACCTTCGATACGCTGGTGTTCAATCTGGTCATCGCGGCCATCACCCTCATCGCCCTGCATGAAATTTACTCTGCGCTGGGTTTTGAAAAGCGGGACTGGCCGCTGCTGGCTGTTCTGGTGTCCTACACACTGCTCATCATGCTGTCGAGCTACAGCGTCTGCCGGGCGATGGTGATGCCCGCTTCCTTCCTCGTGGTGCTGTTCTATGCCATCTACCTTGTAGTGCGCAACGGCGTTATCAGCTACCAGAAAGCCAGCGGCCTCGCCATGTTTTCGGGCATTGTAATCTTCTGCTTCTACTCGTTCATCCGGCTCAAGGAGATGCTGCCGGTGGAGGAGTATGGCTACGACGCCATCTTCTTCATCCTGCTCATCCTCTGCTTCGCCTGGGGCGGCGATACCTGCGCCTACTTCGCGGGCCGCGCCTTTGGCAAGCATAAGCTCTGCCCGGTGGTCAGCCCCAAAAAGACGGTGGAGGGTGCTATTGGCGGCGTGCTGGGCACCATGGTGTTCGGTGTGCTGGTCACGGTCATCTACTCCATCGCAGCAGACCGGATGGAAGAGTTCACCCGCTCCAACATTGGCGTATCCATGTATGTTATCATTGCGCTGCTGGCCTGTGTGGCTGCGGTGCTGGGCATCTACGGCGACCTGTTTGCCAGCGTGATCAAGCGCCAGTGCGGCATCAAGGACTACGGCACCATCTTCCCGGGCCACGGCGGCATCCTCGACCGCTTCGACAGCGTGATGTTCATCGCGCCCTTCGTCACCATGGTGGTCATCGCAGCATTCTACAATTAAAGTCAGCAGGAGATCGATTCTTTATGGCTAAGAAAATCACGCTGCTGGGCTCTACCGGCTCCATCGGCACCCAGAGCCTCGATGTCATCCGCGCTCAGGGGTATGAGGTGTTCGGCCTGTCGGCTCACAGCCAGACGGATAAAATTTTGCAGCAGATAGAAGAATTCCATCCGAAATACGTCTGTATGACCAGTGAGGCCGGTGCCGAAAAGCTTTCGGCTGCGCTGGCCGGCCGCGCCGATGCACCCAGGCTCCTGACCGGCCCGGAGGGCCTGAAGACCCTCGCCGCGATGGACGGCCCGGACGTGGTGCTGAACAGCGTGGTGGGCATCGCGGGCCTCGGCGCAAGCCTTGCCGCCATCGAGAGCGGCCATGACCTGGCCCTCGCCAACAAGGAAAGCCTCGTCACCGGCGGCCATCTCGTCACTCAGGCCGTGGCGAAGCACGGCGTCAAGCTGCTGCCTGTGGACAGTGAGCACTCGGCCATCTTCCAGTGCCTGCAGGATAAGGAGAGCGCCAAGAGCCTGACCAAGATCCTGCTGACGGCCTCCGGCGGCCCCTTCTTCGGCATGAAGACCGAAGAGCTGCGGGGCAAGACCAAGGCCGACGCCCTCAAGCATCCCAACTGGAACATGGGCGCAAAGATCACCATCGACAGCGCCACCCTGATGAATAAGGGTCTCGAGCTCATCGAGGCTGTGTGGCTGTTCGGTCTGCCTCCGGAGAAGATCCAGATCGTCGTCCAGCGCCAGAGCATCGTCCACTCGGCGGTGCAGTACAGCGACAACTCCATCATCGCCCAGCTGGGGGTGCCGGATATGCGCATCCCCATCCAGTATGCGCTGACCTATCCGGCCCGTGTGCCGGGCGTCGTGCCGGAGCTGGACTTCACCACCCTCAAGCTGCTGACCTTCGATGTGGCCGACGAGGAGACGTTCCGCTGCCTCGCCGCCTGCAAGAAGGCCATCCGAAAGGGCGGTCTCGGCCCCTGCGCCGCCAACGGTGCCAACGAGGAGGCCGTCAAGCTCTTCCTCGAGGATAAGATCGGCTTCCTCGACATCGGCCGTCTGGTGGAGGCTGTCGTGGACAGCGACAGCTTCGGCGGCGACTACAGCCTCGCGGATGTGTACGAGTGTGACCGTATGGCCCGCGCATTCGTGAGAGCACACCTGTAATATAGGAGAAATAATGTCAGTTTTCATCACCTTTGCAGCCGCGCTGCTCATCTTCGGCGCAGTCATCGCCATCCACGAGTTTGGCCATTTTGCAGTGGCAAAGCTCTGCGGGGTCCAGGTCAACGAGTTTTCCATTGGCATGGGTCCGACCCTCATCAAGACCTACCGCAAAGGCACGCAGTATACCCTGCGGCTCCTGCCCGTAGGCGGCTTTGTGGCGCTGGAAGGGGAGGAGAGCCCCGAGAGCGAGCAGGCCGAGGGTGGAAGCGGGGACAACGACGGCCCGGACATCCCGCCGGAGGTGCTGGAGCAGCGGACAGGCAAGCCGCTGAACGAGGCGGCTGTCTGGCAGCGGATGCTGGTGATGGCGGCAGGCGCGGTGATGAACTTCGTGCTGGGCTTCGTGGTGCTGCTGCTCCTCATCTCGCTGCGCAGTGAGCCCATCACCAGCAAGGTCATCTATGCCGTGGAGGACAACGCCCTCTGCGGCCAGACCGGCCTGCAGGCCGGCGACGAGATCGTGGCCGTCAACGGGCGGCATTGCTTCGTGGCCAACGATATGCTCTACGAGCTCATGCGCACCGAGAGCTACCGCGCAGACTTCACCGTCCGCCGGGACGGCAAGCTCGTGGAGCTGCCGGACGTCCGGTTCGACACCTGGCAGGATGAGCAGGGCCAGACCCACATGACGCTGGGCTTTACAGTCTACGGTCTCAAAAAAACACCGCTGAACGTCCTGAAAGAGTCGGCCAACAGCGTCATCTACTATGGACGCATCATCTATACCTCGCTGGCCGACCTTCTGCGGGGCCGCGAGAGCATCAACGACCTGTCCGGCCCGGTGGGCATCGTGACCGCCATTGGTCAGGCTGCAAGCTACGGCTGGGAGGATGTGGCTGAGCTGCTGGGACTCATCACCATCAACCTCGGCGTCCTCAATCTGCTGCCATTCCCGGCGCTGGACGGCGGCAAGATCGTCTTCCTGCTCATCGAGGCAGTCACCGGCCATGCAGTGCCGGAAAAGATCCAGGGCAGCCTGACCGTCGCAGCCTTTGCGCTGCTGTTCGGCCTGATGCTCTTTGCAACGTACAATGACATCGTCCGGCTCGTGACCGGAGCAGTTTGAAAGAGGTAAAACCATGCGGCAGCTGAAACGTGAAGTGAAGATCGGCAATGTGACCATCGGCGGCAAGAATCCCATTGCCGTGCAGACCATGCTGAACGTCCCGGTGGAGGACATCGAGGGCAATGTGGCGCAGGCAAAGCGCTGTGAAGCGGCAGGCTGTCAGATCTTGCGCGTGACCTGTCCCAGCGCGGCAGACGCCAAGTGCATCGAGGCTGTCAAGAACGCCGTAAATATCCCCATCGTGGCGGACATCCACTTCGACTACAGGGCTGCCATCGCCTGCGCCGACGTGGGCGTGGATAAGATCCGCATCAACCCGGGCAACATCGGCGACGATGACCGCGTGAAGGCGGTCGTGGATGCCTGCCAGCAGAAGAATATCCCCATCCGCATCGGCGTCAACGGCGGCAGTCTGGAAAAGCACATCCTCGCCAAGTACGGCGCACCTGTGCCGGAAGCGATGGTGGAGAGCGCTCTGTACCATGTCCACCTGCTGGAAAAGTTCGACTTCAACAACATCGTCATCTCCATCAAGAACTCCAACGTCCCCCGCATGATGGAGGCATACCGCCAGCTCAGCGCTGTGACCGACTACCCGCTCCATGTGGGCGTCACGGAGGCCGGCACTTACCAGATGGGCCTGCTCAAGAGCGGCATGGGCATCGGCGGGATGCTGCTGGAAGGCATCGGCGACACCATCCGTGTCTCGCTGGCCGCTGACCCTGAGAAGGAAGTGGAAGCAGGCTACAATATCCTGCGCGCTGTCGGCTTCCCGGTGGCCGGCCCGGAGGTCATCACCTGCCCGACCTGCGGCCGCACCCAGTACCCCTGCACCGAAATCGCCAATGAGGTGGAGCGCCGGCTTCAGGGCTGCAAAAAGTCCATCAAGGTGGCTGTCATGGGCTGTGTCGTCAACGGCCCCGGCGAGGCCCGTGAGGCGGACATCGGCATTGCCGGCGGCAAGGGCGAGGCAGTGCTGTTCGTCCACGGCGAACCCGTCAGGAAGCTGACGGGGGATAATATCCTCGACCAGTTCATGGAGGAGATCGATAAGCTGTGATTTTACAGAATAAGCTTGGTCTGACGAGTGAAGCTGAGCTTGCTCGGGCAGAAGAAAAACTCAGCAAGACCCGGGCGCTTGAGCTCTATGACACCGGCCTGTTGGATACCTTCGAGGCAGGCACCTTCAAAGGGCTTGCGGCCATCCATAAATGCCTGTTCGGGGATGTCTACGAGTTCGCTGGACAGATGCGGACAGTGAACATTGCAAAAGGAAATTTCCGCTTTGCACCGGTGATGTATCTGCGTCCGGCACTGGAAAGCATCGACGCGATGCCGCAGTCTTCTTTCGATGAAATCATCGAGAAGTATGTGGAGATGAATGTGGCGCATCCGTTTCGGGAGGGCAATGGCCGAAGCACCCGAATCTGGCTGGATGCTATTCTGAAAAAAGAACTGCATCAGGTCATCGACTGGAGCAGGGTGGATAAAGAAGATTACCTTCTTGCAATGGAGCGCAGCCCGGTCAAGGATGTGGAGATAAAAGCGCTGCTGCACGCTGCTCTGACCGAAAAAATCAATGACCGCGAAGTCTATATGAAAGGCATCGACGCCAGTTACCACTACGAAGGCTATCATGTCTTTAAGACAGAAGATTTAACTTAAAAACAACCTGCTGCCACGCCCTTTTCCGGGGCGCGGCAGTTTGTGCTGTTATCTGATAGAAAAGGAGTACCACTGTGACACCACTTGTTTCCCAGCTATGGCCGCAGTTTATGGCAGACCCGGACTTTGCGGCCTGTTTTGGCCGCGTGGTCGTCGAGCACGCCCAGATGCTGCGGCAGGAGCGGCAGGTCATCTTTACGCTGCGCAGTTCTGCCCCGCTGGACAAGGGGCTGTGCGCCCGGCTGCTGGCCTCGCTGGCACCGGATTACGAGGGCTTCGAGCTCCGCATCAACAATCTTTTCGGCTATGCGACGCTGGATGAAGCCGGTCTGCGGGAGCTGATGGAGGAGATGAAGCGGGACGGCGTCCCCATCAACGGCTTCCTCGACCGCTGCCGCATCACCATCACCGGCCAGAACATCACCATCGGCGTCTGCCACGGCACGAAGTTTTTGCAGGAGATGCAGTTCGAGCGCCTGCTGGCGGAGCGCATCGCCGCCCACACCGGCGTAAAGCCCAGAGTGACGCTGGAAAGCAGCGTGGGCGAGGCCGAACAGCGCCAGATGGAAGAAAAGCTCGAGCGGAAAATTGCGCCGCCTGTCGTCAAGTTTGAGAAAAAGAACACTGCCCCCTCCATCAAGGTGGAGGGCCTCGACCTCACGGACAAGCCCGTCACCATCTTCCACGGCAAGATGTTCACCCCGAAAAACCTCACCCCCCTCAAGGATCTGGGCGGCGAGGGCGGCAAGTGCATGATCTGGGGCGACGTCTTCTTCACCGAGGTGAAGGGCAGCTTCCGCAAGATATACACTGTCTCCATCACCGATTACACCGGCTCCATCAACCTGAAGATCCGTGCGCAGGAAGGGGAGGACTGCTCCAAGTGGGAGTCCATCCCCAAGGGTACGACGGTCGTGGTGCGGGGCGACTGCTCCTACGATAAGTACGAGCACGACTATATCGTCTGGCCCTACGACGTCCTCTTTGTCGAGCGCAAAAAGCGGGAGGACAACGCTCCCGTCAAGCGGGTGGAGCTGCATCTGCATACCAAGCTGTCCAGCATGGACGCCTTCTGCGACCCCGGCGGCATCGTCAAGCTGGCCCACCGGATGGGCCACCCGGCCATCGCCATCACCGACCACGGCGTCTGTCAGGGCTACCCCGAGGCGATGCTGGCTGCGGACGCCATCCACAAGACAGACCCGGACTTCAAGCTTATCTACGGCTGTGAGGCCTACTTTGTCGATGACATGATACCCTGCGTCTACGGCGTGAAAGACGAGCCGCTGAACGGCGAGTTCTGCGTCTTCGACACTGAGACGACGGGCCTCGACCCCGGCGTGGAATATCTGACAGAGATCGGCGCGGTCATCGTGCGGAACGGGGAGGTGGTGGAAGAATTCGACACCTTCGTAAAACCCGGAAAGCCCATCACCTCCAAGATCACCGAGCTGACCGGCATCACCAACGAGATGGTAGCCGACGCCCCCGGCGAGGCCGAGGCGCTGAAAGCCTTCCTCGACTTTGTGGATGGCCGCATCCTCGTGGGCCACAACGCCCACTCCTTCGACATCCGGTTCCTTCGCGCCGCCGCCAAGCGGAGCGGCATCGAGTTTGAGCCGACCTATATCGACACCCTGACCATGGCTCAGGCCATGTACCCCGGCCTCCACAACTACAAGCAGGGGACCATCAACAAGCATCTGGAGCTGCCCGCCTACGAGGCCCACCGCGCCTGCGAGGACTCTGCCGCACTGGGCCGCATCTTCTGCGTCATGCTGAAAGATCTGGAGGAAAAGCAGGTCACCGCCGTCAGCGGCATCAACACCGGCCTCGGCGGGAACCGCGAGGTGCTGAAGAAGAAGTATTATCACCTCATCATCCTCGTGCGCAGCCAGATGGGCCTGAAAAACCTCTATAAGATCGTCAGCGAGGCCCATGTCAACTACTTCTTCAAGAAGCCCCGTGTCCCCCGCAGCCTTCTGAACAAGTATCGGGACGGCCTTATCCTCACTTCTGCCTGTGAAGCAGGAGAACTTTACAGGGCGATCGTAGAGGGCCGCTCCTACGAAGAACTGAAGAAAATTGCATCGTACTACGATGTTTTGGAGGTCCAGCCTCTGGGCAACAACGCCTATATGGTGCGGGAGGGCAAGGTGGAGAGCGAAGAGGTCATCAAGGACTTCAACCGCACCGTCATCAAGCTGGGCGAAGACCTGCACAAGCCCGTCATCGCCACCGGCGACGTCCATTTCACCGAGCCGGAGGACGCCATCTACCGCTCTGTCCTGCAGGCGGGCAACGGCTTCAAGGACGCGGACAACCAGCCGCCCCTGTTCTACCGCACCACCGAGGATATGCTGAACCAGTTCAGCTACCTGCCCAGGGAAAAGGCCTACGAGATCGTCGTGACCAATCCCCGCAAGATAGCGGCCAGCATCGACGGCAACGTCCGCGCCATCCCGCGCGGCACCTACCCGCCCGGCATCGAGGGCGCAGAACAGCAGCTCCGGGATGCGACCTGGGAACACGCCAAGCGGGACTATGGCGACCCTCTGCCCGAGATCGTGGAGAAGCGCCTGCAAAAAGAGCTGGACTCCATCTGCGGCCACGGCTACGCCGTCCTGTACGTCATCGCGGTCAAACTGGTGGCCTATTCCAACGCGGGCGGCTATCAGGTGGGCAGTCGTGGTTCGGTCGGCTCGTCGGCTGTGGCCCACTTCTCCGGAATCTCGGAGGTCAACAGTCTGCCGCCCCATTACCGCTGCCCCAAGTGCAGGTACAGCGAGTTCATCACCGATGGCAGCGTGGACGACGGCTTCGACCTGCCCGACAAGAACTGCCCCCACTGCGGCACCCGGATGCTGGTGGACGGCCACGACATCCCTTTCGAGACCTTCCTTGGCTTCTACGGCGACAAGGAGCCTGATATTGACCTGAACTTCTCGGGCGAATACCAGTCCAACGTCCACCGCTACACGGAAGAGCTGTTCGGCAAGGCCAACGTCTTCAAGGCCGGCACCGTCTCCGGTATTCAGGACAAGACGGCCTACGGTTACGTCAAAAAGTATCTGGACGAGCGGGGGAGAACGGTCAACCATGCCGAGGAGAACCGTCTGACGCTGGGCTGTACCGGCGTCAAGCGTACCACCGGCCAGCATCCCGGCGGCATGGTCGTCGTGCCGGACACCTATGAGATCTACGATTTCTGCCCCATCCAGCACCCGGCGGACGATGTGGCGGGCGGTCTGCTGACCACCCACTTCGAGTTCAAGTACCTCCACGACACCCTGCTCAAGCTGGACGAGCTGGGCCACGATATGCCCACCTTCTACAAGTATTTCGAGGAGTACACCGGCATCCCTGTGGACAGCATCCCCATGAACGACCCCAAGGTCTACAGCCTGCTCACCAGCCCGGAAGAGCTGGGTGTGACGCCGGAGCAGATCGACAGCCAGACCGGCACCTTCGGCATCCCCGAGATGGGCACCAACTTCGTGCGCGGAATGCTGGTGGAGGCCCGTCCCAAGAATTTCTCCGAGCTGATCCAGATCTCGGGCCTGTCCCACGGCACCGACGTCTGGACCGGCAACGCCGACGAGCTCATCCGCAGCGGCACCTGCACCATCGCGGAGGTCATCGGCTGCCGTGACAGCATTATGCTCTATCTGCTCCGCAAGGGCCTCGAGCCCAAGATGGCCTTCGATATTATGGAGGCCGTCCGTAAGGGCAAGGTGGCCAAGGGCGGCTTTGCCCCCGGCTGGGAAGAGGCCATGCGGGAGCACGATGTGCCGGACTGGTACATCGAGAGCTGCCGCAAGATAAAATATATGTTCCCGAAAGCCCATGCGGTGGCCTACCTGATGTCGGCCATCCGCCTCATGTGGTTCAAGCTCTACCACCCGCAGGCGTTCTATGCGGTGTACTTCACCGTCCGCGGCGATGACATCGACTACGAGGCCGCTGTGGGCGGTGCTGCCGTGGCCCGCGCTCACATGAATGAGGTGAAGCGCCGCCTCAAGGAAGAAAAGAACGCCAAGGACGAGGACGTGCTCGTCTCGCTCCAGCTGGTCAACGAGATGCTGGTGCGGGGCTACGAGTTCCTGCCCATCGAGCTGGGCAAGAGCCGGGGCTCCAAATATGTGGTGGAGGACGGCAAGGTGCGCCTGCCCTTCTGCTCCCTGAAGGGTCTGGGCGGTGCCGCCGCCGATGCGCTGGAAAACGCCACCCTCCATGGGCAGGAGTACCTCTCCATCGAGGAGCTGCAGCAGGCCTCCGGCGTTGGCAGCAGCATCATCGACCGCCTGCGTCAGGTGGGCGCTCTGGGCGACCTGCCGGAGAGCAGTCAGGTGAGCTTTTTCTAAAATTGCAGCAAAAAACGACCTCTGCAGCCGGATGGACCGGAAGCAGAGGCCGTTTTGTTATACGATCAAGTTTCTGAACAGGGGAGCAGCTTACTCCACGCTGATCATATAGTAGTAGACCGGCTGACCGCCGCGGATGTGGCTGACCTCAACGTGGTTGGGGCATTTTGCCTTGACGATCTCGGTCACCTTCTCGGCATCCTCGTCGGAGACGTCGCAGCCGGAGATGATGGTGACGAAGCTGGAATCCTTCTTGCACATACTGCGGGCCAGACGATAGGTGGCCTTGGTGATGTCGTTGGAGGTGAAGACGATCTTGCCGTTCTCCAGGGCCATGATCTCGCCCTTCCGGATCCGCTTGCCGTCGTACTCGCTGTCGCGGGCGGCGTAGGTGATGAGGCCGGTGGAGACCTTATCGGCGGCAGACATCATGTTGATGGTGTTGGCCTCGACGGTAGCAGAGGGGTCGAAGTTCAGCAGAGCGGTGATGCCCATGGGGACGGTGCGGGTGGGCAGAACGACCACCTGACGGTCAGCCAGCTTTTGGGCCTGCTCAGCAGCCATGATGATGTTCTTGTTGTTGGGCAGGACAAAGACGGTCTTGGCCGGGACGCTCTGGATGGCGGCAAGGATGTCCTCGGTGGCGGGGTTCATGGTCTGACCGCCGGAGACGACAGCGTCAGCGGCCAGGTCGGTGAAGACAGACTTCAGGCCCTCACCGGCGGCGACAGCAACGAAGCCATAGTCGCGGCTGGGGTCAACGGCAGCGTAGACGAACTCGCTGGCGGGGTCGGGCTTCTTCTCGGCGGAAGCCTGCTTCTCGAGGCTCTTGCCCTGCTTTTGGCGGGCCAGAAACTGCTCGTGCATATTCTCGATCTTGAAGTTGGTGAGGTAGCCGTACTTGATGGCCTCGCTCAGGATCTTGCCGGGGTCGGCGGTGTGGACATGGAGGTTGATGACGTCATCGTCCTCGATGCAGACGACGCTGTCGCCGTTGGACTCGGCAAAGGCGCGCATCTTTGCGGCGCTTGCGCCCTCGTTCTTGTTGATGAGGAACTGGGTGCAGTAGCCGTTCTTGATGTCCTCGACCTTCATCAGGTCGTCGGTGAAGACGCCCTTGCCGGCGTTGGCGGTGGAGAGCTTGGCCTTGTTGGGGACAGCCTCGCCGCCGGCCACGATGTCCTCACCGTGGAAGACCTTGCCCATGCCCTCGAAGATGATCATGATGCCCTGGCCGCCGGCGTCCACGACGCCGGCCTTCTTCAGGACGGGCAGCAGGTTGGGAGTGTCCTCCAGAGCCTTCTGACCGGCGGTCATCACGACGTCCCACAGCTCGGCCACATCCTCTTTGCCGCAGGCAGCAGCTTCCTCGGAAGCGACGCGGGCGACGGTCAGGATGGTGCCTTCGGTGGGCTTCATGACAGCCTTGTAAGCGCCCTCGACGCCCTTCTTCAGTGCAGCCACGATGTCGGCGGCGTCAGCCTCCTTTTTGCCCTCCAGAGCTTTGGAGAAGCCGCGGAACAGCAGGCTGGTGATGACGCCGGAGTTGCCGCGGGCGCCGCGCAGCATGGCGGAGGCGGCGGTCTTTGCGGCCTCGCCCACGGTGCAGCTGTCGTCCATGGCCTGCAGCTCACGGACGGCTGAGCCGACGGTCATGCCCATGTTGGTGCCGGTGTCGCCGTCGGGGACGGGGAACACGTTCAGCTCGTCCACGCGGGAGCGCTGGTTGTTGATGTTGTTTGCGCCGGAAATAATGGCGTCGCGCAGGATCTTACCAGAAATCATTGCTTTTTACTCCTTATATCTTCCCGGTACCCCCGGGCGGGCTTTGTCTCATCAGGCAACCACGTCATCGACCGATACGACCACGCGGGCGACTTTCAGGCCGGTGGCCTGCTCCACCTCGTCCTTCACGCGGTGCGAGATGGAACGCGCGGCGGTGGAGATGTTCAGCCCGTAGCTGACGGCAATGTGCAGCTCGATCACGAGACGGCCCTCTTCCTGTGTGACACGGACGCCCTTGGCCGAGTCGTCCACGCCGCGCACGGCGCTGCGGACACGGTCGGTCAGATCACGGGGGGCCATTGCGGCCACGCCGTAGCATTGTTTGGTTGCCTCGCCCACGAGCGTGGAAAAATACTCGGCTGAGAAGCTGACATCTCCCAGCGGGAAACGGGAAGTGATCATAGTCGCTCTGCTCCTTTTATTCATTATGATACCCCGGTCCGCAGGGCGGCGGGGCGGTGCGCGGGCCAAAGAAGGCGGCGTACCACTTTTATTATACAACTTTATGAGGAAGCTGTACAGCATATAATTGCTGACAGAAAGAAAAAAGTCAGGCGCGGCTTACCCGTCTCGGTCTGTTTCGACACCGCAAAGCCGGTATACTGAAAGACAGAGCCGCAAAGGGCCGCGTTCCTGTTGTTAGTATAGCACAAAATCCTTCGCAGTGCATCCATTTCGTGAATATTTATCCGACAAAACAAAAGATGATTGTGAATAAAATATAAAAGATGACGCAGGCATCTTTATCTTACTATGAAAAAGTGCTAAAATCTAAGGTGGCAAGAGTAAGACTGTATCCGGCACAGGATGCCGGGGCATTCGGCTGCCAAGGTGCTGAAGACAGGAATTTGCTGCGGCTGCACAGGAGCTGCGGCCCGGCGGCGGAAAAGTTCACAATAGGAGTTGTTTTCATGAATATTCTGTTTTTCCTTTCCCCCAAGCAGGACCTGATGTATGTGTACGATGACTTCACCCTCCGCCAGACGCTGGAAAAATGGGAGAACAACCGCTACGCATCCATCCCGGTGCTCAACCGCAAGGGAGAGTATGTGGGGACCCTGACGGAGGGGGATATCCTCTGGGGGTTGAAAAAGTTCCACGGCCTCGACCTTGAGGCGGCAGAGGACATCCCCATCCGGGAGTTTGACCACAAGCGGGACTACAAGGCCGTCACGGTCACCACCAGCATGGACCAGCTCATCGAGGCGGCCATGAACCAGAACTTCGTCCCCGTCGTGGATGACCGGGGAATGTTCATCGGCATCGTCCGCCGTCAGGCCATCATCCGCTACTGCTACGACCGCTCCCGCGCTGCCGCCTCAGAGCAGCGCAGAAAGCCCGAAAAGCAGGAAAAACGAGTCCCGGTTTCTGCCGGGGTGCAGTAAAACAGAAAAAGGCCCCGCCGCTCTGCATGAAATGTGCAGGGCAGCGGGGCCTTTCTATGCCTGTGGGAAAGGGAGAGTGGTGCTTCAGCCCACGGTGAGGCTGGAATCGGTGAACCGGTGGGTCAGGACAGCCTCGGCGTCCTCGCCGCCCATCGCCAGCAGCTCGTCCACCGAGAGGGTGGTGGAGCAGAGGATGGTCTGGAAGGCGATGGTCTCGATGCCCTCAGCCCGCAGCTGACGCAGCGCGGCCAGCGAGACGTGGAGGGAGGCTGTGAGCCGTCCGACGCAGACGGTGAGGGTATTGCCGCTCTGGGTGCTGGTGTAGGAGATGACCGCGCCGCTCTTGTCGGTGACAGTCAGGCCGGGGAGGGAAGAGACGGGTGCGGACGGGGCGGCAGAGCCGCCGTCAGAAGAGGAAGAAGGCTCTTCCGGCTCCACAGGGCGGGGGATGGAGACCTGATTGACCTTGCCGTTGGCATCGGTGACGGTGACTTTTGCGCCCGGGCCCAGCTTGTCCTTGATGGTGTTGAGGTCAAGCTCATTGCCGCGCTGCGAGAGGGCCTTGCCGTTGGGACTGCCGGCCTTGGCGGTCAGCTCAAGGCTGCCCGACAGATCGATGTCGCTGCTGTAGATGCCGTCGCCGCCGTCTTTGCCGTTACCGCCGTCGCCGCCGTTGGCGTTGACCGTACCGCCGGAAATGGTGACGCCGCCGCTGCCGAAGGGGCGGATGCCGCGGGCGCCTACCCGGTC
>OATK01000373.1_pt1 | contig 41096 bp, 61 predicted proteins | sample 1516611 | NCBI WGS metagenome assembly OATK01 (sample SAMEA2579947, study PRJEB22360) | human gut metagenome | biome: human gut; feature: human-associated habitat; material: faeces | place: Denmark | collected 2008/2010 | reverse complement strand
GATAAATATACAATTTTCGTCTCTCCGTTTTGTGCATTTTAAATAGCTATTTTATTCTTTCAGTTCATTTTCAATCCGTTTACTGCCATCAAAAAAGAAGGACATTTTCAAGATTACCATCAGAAAACTGTCCTTCTACTATACAATATTTATACTTGATTTTTATCTGTTTCCTCTGATAGATGTTCGTGAACCAATCGCCGAAGCAGCTCCTCAGGGCTATCTCCTCTTTTTTCAGCATAATCTCTAATTCTTTGAATCGTCGGAGCATCCATAATAATCGGCTTATATTTCTCCGGAAATGCCCAGCAGCAAGCCCTGCAATCCTGCCTGCAGTTTCGACAGGCAGTACTTTTGAAATTGTTGCACTCATCACAAAGAGGCTGCCAGTTTATCGTTTCATCGCTTCAGCCTCGGAATCTTGTGATCCTGCTGAAATCCAGTTGTCTCCGGAGTTCTTCCGCATACCGCACAAACCCCTCCATACCGTCTTCGTATTCTTTCCCATTCCAAGTCATTCAGATGTCCCCTCGGATGCCGCTTTTCTGATATTTCAAGGCTGATTAGCTGATACTTATTTCCACTCTTCACAATTCCGAGCAGCCCCTCTTCTCCTTGCAGCTCTCTCATCCGTCGGAAGGGATCCCGGTATGGGCTGCCTCTGTATGCATCAATCGCTTTCCTTATTTCTTTTTCAGAAACAAGAGGACCAGGTATCCCGTGTCCGACCGGCCACAAAGTTTCAAGAATTATGCGATAATACGCCTTGTTGGCTTTGCTTGGGGAAATAAATCCTGTACAAGTTTCACATATCCATTCATCTCTGTCACGCAGTTACGGAGAAGGATTTTTACATGGGCTCTGCGTAGGCTGATGACAGACCCGGGCGCGGCTCTTCTTACGAATTTCCATCATTTGTCAACCCCCCCTTGAATTAAAATCAGACTTGTATTCTATGATTCCTACTTTGTCTTATTGCCGGCAAAACAAAAGCTCGTAAAGATGGATTTTTGAGAAGCTCCGATCAGATTTCCGTTGTAAATGTACTATTTCTTGATTTTGAGTTACTACAAAAAGTCGGCCATTTAACACAAAAATTGAACCTATCCAATACACAGATGATACAATATTTTCCCTCCGGAGTCTACACCCCGGAGGGATTTCTTTAGTTCTTCACAATCCGGATCTGTACCCGGTCAATCCCGATTCCATAAATTCCGGCGTAGGTATCCGCGCCCGTGCTGTACTGGCTGGACCAGGAAAGCCATCCGATCCGGTCGGTGAGCTGTACTCGTACCTCCGCATGATATCCCGGTTTATTGACAAGCTTTACCTGGATTCCGTCGATGACGTGTCCGTAGATCCCGGCGTAATCATTCGGAGCCTTTCCGGATGCGTCCGTCACCCACGGCAGCCACCGGCCTCCTCTCAGGTGTACCCGGTACTGTAAATTTCCAACTGCGGACTGGGAGCCAACTGTATACGCTTTCAGTCCGGTGACCGCCCTGCACGGAATCCCGGCGTAGCCGTCTGAACTGACATTATTATAGTTTGTCACCCACGGCAACCATTGCCCATTCACATATGCCTGATACCGGACATTGATTCCGGATGCGGACACAGATCCTCCAGTGGACGGTTTGGACGGTTTTGTGGATGTACTGGAACTTCCCGTATCCGGCGGCAGATCTTTGTCCCCGGCTACCATGCTCTTGAAAGAGCTCCATGTTACCGGGTCGTCGTTCAGTACAAACGGATTCGGACAGTATTTCCCGACCACATCATAGTGCCGAACCACACGGGACAGGGGAACATTGTACTTCTTCATCAGCCCCTGCACCAGCTTCACTGTGCTGTTGATCGTGGCGTTTTCAAAGTACCAGTCCTTGGACGTATCACTCCGGCTCCCGGACGTCCTTACACACATCTCAATATTGATGCTGTTGTAGTTGGTGCATTTCCCATAGACGCTTCCTCCCTTTGTGCCTGGGTATTTGTTGCCGCCTACCGACCAGGCCGCCAGACTGTCAGACACACTCTGCCAGACCTCTCCGGAATACCCGACAAAATAGTGGGCGGACGCCCCACGGTATCCAGTTGAAAAATAGGTCGCATTGTTTGCGGCACTTCCCGGAGCCCCGGTATAATGCACTACGATGTACTTGATCCCGTTCCCGTACCGGCTGGACGCATTGATGGTCTGAAGCTTCTGGTTGATCGGCAATCCGTTGATGGACGCCGCCTCCGCCCGGATCGGCGGCACCACGGCCATTGTCCCAAAAATTAGGGTACAGAAAAGGACGGCTGCCAACGCAACCGCCCTTCCTCGTTTCAGTAATTTATTCTTCTTCGTCCGCATCTGCATCATCCCCCTTGTGCTGGAATCTCCAGAATAGATCTGCCACATAGGTCCAGCCCTTGGTCGCTACCAGTGCCAGAACAAATCCGATCACGATCATGGCAATGACAAAGTACCATGTCACCGGGAAGCCCGTCATATCCACATAGGCAAAGTACGCCACCAGGGTAAACGCCACAGACAGCACCAGAACCTGTAAATCTGTCGGGATGCTGCGCAGTCCCGGCAGTCCTTTTGTCACCTGGGTAATCACAACGGTCAGGAAACAGATAACCCCTGCCACAAAAATCAGGAGATTGAGATTCTCCATCACCATTTTAAAAATATCCAACTGCATCGCTTCTACCATAAATCACTCCTCCTTTTATTTACTTTTTTCCAACTTATCAATTCTGTGATGTGCTGATTTAACGGACTGCTCCACAGCCGTGATCCGGCTTCCATGTTCAACGATTTCCTCCCTCAGTCTGTCAACATTTTTTGATGTTTCCCGTACATCAGAGGCAATATTATCCAGTTTTGTACTGATTTTAGTATTCAGTTCCGCTCGTTTCACTGCATCATCTATATCTGTTTTTTTGCTGTTTTTATTGCTGTAATATACTGATGCCAAAAATCCCAACAGCGATATTATAAGCGCAATCCACTGAGTATTCATACCCACTTCTCTCCTATCATTTTTTACACAAAAATAAGACCGGTTCACGGTCTCGCTCTGATCTCCATATAAATGCCCTCCTACTCTTCAACTTTCTTCCAGTACGCCGGATACTCGTCAGGGTTCCACACAACTGCCACTCCATCTGGTGCTATACAATCATATTTTTCGCCTTTCCAAGTAATGCCATCACCCTTGTAATAAGCGTCATGCGCTCCTGTAGGCTGTTTATATTCCGGGTACTTGTCCGGTTCTGGTTCCGGCTCCGGTTCTGGAATATCTGTCCCGCCCTCTTCGAGAGCTTTTTTGATTGCTTCCACGTCCTGTTTTAAGCCTGTGACCGTGCCGATTGTCTCCGCTAAAAGCTCCATCATGTAGTCAACCTGAGACTGGATACCAGCATAGCTGTTTTCCGGTGTCGCCTTTTCCCTTGCAAGTGCGATCAATTCCGTTTCCTGCTCGTCCGTGATATCTCCCCGGACGCAATTCTTCTTAATCTTGTTAAGCATGTCCGACAACTCATAGTCACCGGACAAGATAACCTGTTTGATAATCTCATACATATTTTATACCTCCTGCAATGCCTGTGTTTCCAATGCCGACAATCTTGCGGCTGTTACGTTTTCCAGCTCTTCCAATGCAATTTCATTCCTCTTGGCCGTGCAATACGCTGTTGTGTTTAAAGCCCCGTCCTCGTTTCGTGGCAATAAAAACTGATTCTGGATTTCCGCATCCGACGGAACACCGACAATCGTCAGCTCCGTTTCCTCATCACATGCCATGATGCTGTATAGGGTTTTCATGGCTTCGGATGAAAGGGGTTCTTCGGTTGGTGTGGCTAGTTCATAGACACAAGAAACCGGATTCTCTTGTAACCACTCTTGAAATCCGGCTATAGTATTATTGTCTAAGTATCCAGATTCAAAATATATATTAATGTCGTTTCCAATCCATATCGATGGCGGTTCAACAGAGGTAGCATGTTTAAATCGATTTGATACTATATCGGCATTTACTTTCTTTTCTTTGTATTGACTAGTATAAAATTGATTTGTGTTGGATTTACCTTGCACCCAACCCTCATCTTCCGAACCATCGAAAACCTCCTGTTTCCATTTCCTTAACAGCTTATACTCCCCATTACGCCTTACGATCTTATCCCCCTCAAACAGCGGGTAATCGACAGGGATATACGTTACATTGGACTGATAAGGGACGAATTCGTTAGTGGGTTCCGACAACCCGGCATAGACATTTGTAAATATCGCATATGCGTCAGCATCCACCTGCGACGATCCGTCATTTACATACATATTTAAAGCCAAATCAGATGCTTCGTTTGTATCCAAGTCATCTGGTATTTTAACACTCATCACCTGTCCGGCCTTGCTATACGAATATGTTAAATAGGTACGCACGGATGTATTACCCTTTATCGTCATTAACAACATTCGGGGATTATAATTACCGGATCGCTGGATAGCATCAGCTTTGACGTATATTGTTTTTCCTAAAAACTTTTTAATGTCACCTAAAATGAACCAAACTCCTGGAGCTGTCCTGCCGTCTGTAGTTGGATTTATTGTTACTTGGTTGTCAAAAATAGTTTCTCTTCCGAAGCTGTATAGTATTTCTCCGGTTAAATTAAGCAAATTCTTTCCCTTAGATTTGACACATACGGCGTATTTATCATTGATGGTTACGGTAATGTGTTTGGCTGATGCAACCGGGATAGGCTCGCTAACCGGATTAATTACAATGTTACAATATGTGGTATCTTGTGGAGCAACGCCTTCAATTTTTCTGACGCCAACCTTATTTACTCGTGATATAAATGTTCCATCGGATTTATAGAAAAATATCGAGATACCTGATCCATTAATTACATCTTCATACTCAAATATTATTTTATCACCCGGCTTACATGGAATAGGATTTTTGTTACAAAGTGCTACGGTGGCAGGCTTAAACGTTCCATCCGATACCTGGTAATATCCCTGCAACAACTCCCCATCAAAGAATCCCATATCCCCGACACCATGAACAATCTGAGGATAGTCAGGATTCGGGGAAGGCTGTCCTCCAGTGTAGGGTTCAATCGAAAGAGGAGAATCCCCTTTATTTATCATCGGATAAATCTTTATATTGCCATACTCACCGTTGGCAATATAACATTTTATAGTAGTATCTGTTTCAAATGTGTATGGTTTGTTCCATAAATCGTCGCCGTTGACTAATGTGTGAAAAATTTTATCTTTTTCATTAAAATAATATGTTCCAGCGCTTAATTGTATAGTAAAATTACGATTGCTACCGGTAATTTCTCCGTCAAGCGTTACGCTTCCATCATTATTACACGTGAGTACTTTAGATTGAATTTGTGATGATAAAACAGTTTTCGCATCAAACAACTGTAACCCTTTTGTCGTATCCTGTTTGATGTACCCCTCAATCTGTTCCGGGATGGCGTTTCCATAGGCGGTAGGACTCGCTTTCACCGTATCTACAAACGTCTGCGTAGTCGTGTGGAGATAACTGTCTTTCGTGATCTGGTCTATCACTCCACGGGCATCCTCGGCAGCGTTGGCGGCCTCCTGTGCCTTTATATCTGCGTTGCTGGCCGCGGTATTGGCGGAAGAAGTTGCATTTTGTACATCTGTAATTTTCTGTGTCGCAACAGCGATTAACTGTTTTACCACATCCGTATCTTCTTCCGGAAGTGTAATATCTGCTTCCAGACCTTCCAAAACCTGGGCTGTTGCAAGCGTAGTATTCCATTCATTTGTAATCTCTTCCCCTGATGCTTTCACCGCACACACAATAAAGCTGACGTTACCCTTATACTGCGTCACTCGTCTGGAAAGGAGCCACGAAAACGTAATGTTATCCCCAGAGATTTCTACATCATCCACAATGTATTGATCTTTCTGATCGTTTGCGTTCCGGAAATTGACACGCAAAGCCAATTTGGACAGGTCAATATTGTCTCCGACAATCTTCGGGCACTGGAAATACATCCGCTCCACTTTCTCATCAGATTCGACACCGAGAAGTTGGTATTCTGCCGGAACATCAATGACCCTTGTTTCCGGATCAATAACGCAACAGACCATCTCTTCCGCAAACGGTTCGGCTGACATTTGTTTTAATAATTCTTCTGCTGTCACTTTATCCCTCCTGTCTTACCAATACTTTATTTGTTTTGATGATCTGTCCTTTTTCCAGACCGACAACCTGCACACGGAAATAGTCTGCGTCTGTCACATCGTCCGGAACTATGCACCGATTCCGGATGATCGGGACTGCATATTCTTTTCCCTCTGTAAAAAAGGAAGCGGCTGCCTTTCTCCGGCTCCATTCAGATCCGAAAGAAAATTCTGCTTTCAGGTATCCTTTTGAACCTTTTACAATACCGGAGAAATCTCCAGATTTTTTTATATTTTGTTCATTCACTGAGAAATGCAATACTCTCATATATCCTCCTAATCAGAAACAGCTATTATTTGAATTCCAAAAGCGGTCGTACTAGGCCGGTACTTGTGCAATGTAAACTGCGTAGTAGTAGCGCCGTCAGCCCATACCAATGTCCCATTTTGCCCTGTCTGTGCTTGCACAATTACAATCGGTGCTTTCTCAAAAGCTTTTGGAAACTTCACAACCTGCGTCTCCCAGGTATTCGCTTTTGATATGCTGACAGATGCCGAAAATGCCTGTATTCTTCCATTTAAACGGTCGATTGTTCCTTGCGTATCATCTGGAAGATTATTAAATACTCTTGTCATATTCCTCCCGTAGTTGTAAAGTGGGACTTCAAGTGCAAAACCGTCCGGAAAAAGATACATCATATCCGTATAATCTGATGATCCCGGAATTTTGCCTACCCACTCGACTCCGTACTCCACTTCATGCCGCATACACTTATGTACTCCGTCATTTTGGAACTTACTGCCACGGATTCTTCCGCAGAATTCTCCGTTTGTCGTGTAGTCGTAAAATTCGACCGCATTATCTGCAATCACAAGGGCTTTCTTCCCTCCGGATGTATTCGTGATCTTTCCTGTTGTCACTTCACCAAGCACACCGCTGATCGCCGATAGCTTATTGACCTTGATATTTTTCAACGCCTTTGTAACCGTAAAAACTTTCGTCAGTGTAATCCCGGAATATACCGCTTTGATCGTCAGTTTCCCGACATCCTCTGTCATCCCCGTTACCTTGTACGTCCGGGATGATGCCGTCCATGTTCCTGTCATACCGCTCCAGGAGACTGTCCACGTTGCACTGGCGCTGACATCCGACGCTCCTTTATAGACATACGCTGTTCCGGTGGCCGGGGAGTAATCAAGAGGGTTCCCTTCGATATCGCACGGCAACGCAATCGCTTCATTTGAAAGGATCATGCTGATCCCGTCCGTTCCGTTTGTTCCTGGTTTCCCCTGCGGTCCGGTATCCCCAGTATTTCCCTTATCTCCCTTATCGCCTTTGTCACCTTTGTCGCCCTTAATTTTTGTCCAAGCATATTTTGCCGGGTCCGTACTGTCTGCGGGTGTAAAATCCGTATACTGCCCGATGTAGAGCTTATTCGTACTGTCTGTTGTTGAAAATCCAGTTTTTCCATCCGCACTATTAGCGTAGGCAATGTGAAGATACGGTGTCTTCCCGTCCGCTCCGGCTTTTCCCGGAATTCCCTGGGTACCGTCTGCACCTTTTATTTTGCTCCACGCATAATCTGACGGATTGCTGCTGTCTGTTGGATTACTATCAACATACATGCCGACATAATCACGGTCCGGATTCGATACGGAGAAATCCGTCTTTCCATCGGCGCTGTTGGCATAAGCAATGTGGGTATAACTGCTTTTGCCGTCTACCCCAGGCTTTCCCTGAATCCCCTGGTCTCCTTTTTCTCCTTGTAATCCTTGCAGTCCCCGTTCTCCTTTATCTCCTTTGTCCCCCTTATCGCCTTTGTCGCCCTTTTCTCCGTCATTTCCGTTTCGTGAAACAGCGTATTCCAGCGTCTTGCTGTTGTTGGTATAGGTCGTTATCTTGCGGGTCCAGAGATAATCTCCCGGCTCTGTCTGGGGTGGATCTGCAAGCCATTCCCCTGTCGGCGCTTCCACGCCGGAACTGCCAATCTGGTATGTAATCTCGGTAGATTTTACACTGACAATCTGATCTTTTAACTGCTCCATGATCTGCGTCACCTGGGATGTCGGATTCGATGTCAGGATCTTATAATTGGCAAGCACCCCGCTGTCCTGTCCGGAGACCGTATAATGATTACGCACTGACTGGATCCGGGCTGAAAGATAGACTTTTTCCTGGAACCGGTTATCCGCAATCTGCACGGTATCTCCGATATCCGCCCTTAGATCATACAGACTTGCTTCATACGTCACTTTCACATCATTCCGGCTCTTCAACTCTGTCAGTCCCCGGTTTAAAAGCTCGTTGGCATCATCTGTGTCGTACTCAAATGTCCCAACGATATAGCCGTCAAACTCGCCTTGCCCTTCATAGTCATATGCGCGGAACCGGGACCACTTATTCCTTGCCTCCCGGTCGTAAATCCGATGCTCGCCTTTCGGACTGAAATACCGCCCATCATCGTAGTTAATATCAGCAATCGTAAGCTTATTCCCATTCTCGTCCTCTTTCCCGTAACACCGGATACAGGTAATCAGATCCTCGATGCTCCCGGACCGGGACAGGGAGATCAGGTTGATATTATCGATGAAGCGCTGCTGGGTCTTATCTTCCCCCAGTGTCTTGTAAATGTTGATGACCTGCTTTGTCACCTTTGCGCCTTTCATTTCAATGGCAAATTCGCACTCTGCGTCAAACTGATTACACACATCCCCAATCCGGGTGAGCTGGCTGTCTGTAGTCCCCTCGAATTTGGTCGCCCGTTTGTAGCTTGACACTTCATTGATTCCGATTTCCCAGCCGGAATCGTGCAGCACTACGCTCAGTGTGTCTTCAATGGATCTTGCTGTATAATCCCACGGAACGGCATACTCATTGATCAGATCCAATCCAATATCCTCACAATGAACGGTCCATTCTTCATCTCCTTCGATAGACATGATTGTATACAGCCGATCCTTGCCATACTTATCCCGGAACGCAATATAATTTCCCTCCGTGATATATACGGAATCCGGATGCCGGGGATCCGTCGTAAAATCATAGGTCCCCACCGCACTGTTATTTGTGATAGAGATCTCCTGTCCCAGACTATCCCCGCTGTCATCAATGGGAAGTGTCTGCGGCAAATCTGTGGACGGGGTACACAGCACATGCATATCCCGTCCGATAATAAACCATTGCATTAAATCCACCTCTCTTGGTATGTAACTTCCACATCCGGTACGGACGCAAAACTGGATGTAATGATTCCCAATGTATGCTGGCCCGGAGGGAGAAGAAGCGGCTGACTGCCAATATCCGCCACATCCGTATCATAAGCATCATTAATATAAACACTTCCGGATGCCCCGTCTATTTCTACAATATCTCCATTGGAAAAATAGTTCGGGATATCCTCATACCGATCGACATTATGCTTTATCACATGAAGCGCGCGCAACACATTGTTTTCGGTATGAAAGTGATCTTTATAAGCTGCCCCATACCATGTAATTTTTCTCAGCTCCACCTCCGGGTTATCTACATAAAACGTTTTGCAGATACCGAAATTATTGAACCGGATCGTAACCTGGTTTCCTATTTTTTCCGCTGTAACAGCAGGACCATAATCTCCTCTTGCTGTAACTCCTTTTTTTGCCATTGGGAATGTACTGTCCGTATGCCATACATTTTTATTACCGATAAATACCGCCATGTAATAATACTCGTTTACCGGAGAAGTATCTTCAAAAATAATAGAACAGATAATGTCGTCGTTTTCATCGATCATCGTCACCGAAGTGTGTCCAACTTGTACACCTTTGAAAACAGCCCCATCCGTATTAAAGTCAAAACGGTACGCAACTTTCCAGTTGACCGGATATTTGTTATTTACATCTTTCGGAACTATTTTGGTAAGGGATGCCCCATGCCAAGAATTTCCACTTCCATAGTCCTTTGTCGTCGCATACCCTTCATTGGTACTCTCTTTTACATATTTAACAACACCATTCTGCAACCGCTCAGATGTAACCGGTGGGGTGATCCCCTGGTTTACTAACCACCCTTTATCTTCATATAAGTGGTCATCAAACAGCTTCACCGACTCCTCATAATGCTTTCCGTCTGCCTCTTCCGGTTTCCCGATCTGGTAGAACCGGTCTCCCAGGGTAAACGCGATGTAACCGTTATCTGACTTCATGGTGGTTTTGATATTAATAGGAACCGACTCTGTCCCATTATTCTCCAGAGTGATCTGATTACTGCCATAATTCTCCGCGGTTTTCTCAGCAACTGAATGGGCTACTCCGTCCGGGATCAAAAATCGAAGAATCCCTGAGCTTTTATATTCTTCTTCCTCTAATGTCTGCTCTCCATCCAAAATAGCATTGTAGTAAATATTAGGTTCGTCGCTGAAAATTAGTTTTTTAGGCTCATCTGTGTAAATCAGAGCAGATAGACCTCTTCTAAAATTCACCAAATATTCCGCACGTCGATTATAGATTTGATATGAAATCTCAATCTGTTTTGATTTGTACACATTATATTGAAAAATTTCTCCTTTTGCACTTCCAATGGAAACCGTTTCATTTGTAAAGGATGGCGTGATATTACGATTGACTTTGGTGATCATAATCGGTAATTCTTTTTCGTTAAATATAGCTTTTAGAAGCCCCATTTTCTCTCACACCCCCTAACCTATTTTTTCTCGTCTGATACTGCTTCGTAAGTGGTACTGAAATTGGTATCAACTCTCTCGCCAAGGTTTTTTTATCAATCTTCTGTTCCAGATGTATCGTAATATGAAATTCTTTATCACTTAATACTTCCCCAACCGCATCTTTCACATAATCTTTTAACTTCGATATCGGCGTAATCGCTTCTGCTTCCTTTCCCTCTCCGGCAACGCCCATTCTTCCATTCCCCATCGGAAAAGCAGCCGGTTTTGTCAAAATTCCTCCCTCTTTGAACCAAGAAACATCAAGTACAGGTACAGAAAACAGATTTTCGAGATTAATTTCCCCGACTCCATTTTCATACCCATGTCCTTTCCATCCTCTCGCTAAACTACCGTATCTTCTTACAGTGTATCTGATAGCAGCCAACATATTTGAAAGTGGATCGTAAATGTTTTTATCATATCCCGGCATTGCATTTGCACGAAATGTAGGGTCAATGACCTGCATTAATCCTTTGGAGGGTGTCCCTCTTTTGGCGTTGATATCCCAGTTATTAATTGCGTTCGGGTTTCCACCTGATTCTGTTTGCATCTGCATCAACAATCTATTTAGATTCGCCTCAGAGTATTGATTTGTCATCCTTAAAGCCTTTGCCGCCAAACTTCTCCATTGTTCCACCCCCGCTGATGGATTATATTTTACAGACGGACTTTCTGTTTCAAATAATTTTTTTACAAACCCCGTTACAGAATCAAAAACCGTATTCACAACCCCTTTTGCGATAGATAATCCCGGCTCCAAAGCATCCGAAAATTTAACAAATTTGTTCACTACAGCCTTTACCAGATCCCCTGGATGTGTCACATAATCCCACACAGTTCCCGCGATATCTTTCACTGTTGACCAGGCCCCATTAAACCATTCTCCTATTCCATCCGCAAAGTGCGGGAGTTCTTCAAGAAATGACTTGGTCTCTTTCGCAGGAAGAATCTTCGTTCCTTTTTCCATCGGCAAAACAACATCCCTGCCCTCCGGAATGAACGGATCTCCATGTGGAGGTACAATCATTTCTTTATAAATGCTTCCTTTTTGATCGTTTACAACGCCAATCGTATCTTCTTTCAGTCCTCCTGTCCCTCTTGCAAACTTCGGCACTTTCCACTTGGCAAACTGTTTTTTTGATCCTACCTTGTCCAAGATCCAGTTTACTCCAGAAATCACACCATTCACGGCGCTCCCAATTGGTGAAATGATGGCATTTGCCACTCCTTTCACAATATCCCCAATCGTATTTTTCAAATTCCGGAAACCATCCTTGATAAAAGAAAATATCTTCCCAAAGGCGTCCTTCGCTTTTCCATATATACTGTCCCAAATTCCTCCCAGTGTACTTTTGATCCCATTCCATACGTCCGAAGCTGATGTCTTGATCTTGTTCCATATTCCCGAAAAGAAGTCTCTGACCTGTGTAAAAATTTCTCCTGCTGTATTTTTGATCCCATTCCACACGCCACTCAACGTTCCCGTGATTGTTTCCCATACACTTGCGGCCGTAGAAGATATTCCTTCCCACACTCCTGTGAAAAACTGTGCAATCGGTACAAAAATCGCTGCTGCCATACTGCTGATTCCGTTCCATACATTTTGGAGTGTTATTCTAACTACTTCCCAAACCGTATAAATAACCGCATAAATAGCATACATAACGCCTTCTATGATTCCCTTGATAAGGTTTAATGGTACTGCAATTACATTATAAATCCGATTCCATACCTCTTGAAAAAACGTGACAATCCCTTCCCAGATATTCCTTACTGTATTCGACATTCCCGTCCAAATTCCAGATGCGGTATCTGAAATACCTGTCCACAAGTCGGAAAAAAATGTCCTAATTCCTTCCCATGTCTCAGATGCCGATTCTACAATACTTTCCCAAAGTCCGGAAATCCACTCTTTAAACGATCCCCATTTTTCTGACAACCAATCTGTAATAGCTCCCCAATTTTTTATGACAGCTATAATTCCTACAATCGCTGCTGAAACCGCCGCGACAATTCCCAATACCGGTGCCAATCCTATTCCCACGAGAGTTACAAGCGCACCATTCAATATAGTAATTGCCCCTATAATCGGTGTAATCACAGCGACTACCGCCGCAATCCCACCAAAAATTTCGACAAAATTTCGCACTGGTTCTGGCAGACTGGAAAACATCTCCGCTAACTCTGCCAGGACTTCCAGCGCCGGTGTTAGAATATCCACCAGATCCCCACCAATTGGAGCGAAAGCGTCTTGGATTCTTCTGGCCGCACTTTCCATCTCCTGTGCGGAGGTGGTTGTTTCTTTCTGCATCTGGGCAGCTTTCCCGCTTATATCTGTATAGCTGTCCCCTACAGTGGTAAGGGCAGATACAAATTTGGTACTTCCATCTTCCGCCATTGTTCCAAAAGCAAGAGCCGATTTATTTAATTTCTCCTGTTGATTTTCTGTGTTCTGAATATCTTGAACAATTGCATCTATTACTTGTTTTTGTGTGGCTTCACCATTCTGCCATTTTTTAAACACGTCTTCGACGGACTTACTCCATCCTCCCGTTCCTTCTACCAATTCCCCTGTTTTTTCATCAATTTTAGACATGGAGTCTTCGATCGTCCCATCCGCAATCCTTGTCGTCACTTCGTTGATTGCGTCATTGACCTTGTCCAGATTGTAAGCACCCGCATCCAGTCCATTCTCCAATAACTGAAAGTATTCCTCTGCCGAATATCCTGCTTCCGCAAATTTCCCGGAATATTCTGACAGATTATCTCCCAGCTCGTTTGTCTTATCAAGTCCATTCTGTGTCCCCGATACAAGAAGATCCATTGCTTTTTGGGCGTCCAGTCCAAAATACTCCATTAGAGCGTTAATACCACGGAGAGATTCATTCATATCTATTCCATAGATTTCTTCCAGTGTGACCGCCTGCGATACTATTTTTTCAAGACTTACGTTGTCCAAGCCCTCCAGGTTCTCCTTTACAGCTACTACCGCATCTGCCACGGTTTCGAGAGAGCCTCCTACACCACTTTCATACACTCTTTTGATAATATCTGCATTTTCCTGCGCTGCCGCCCCTGTTTCTCCGAAATATGCGTTTACTTTTTTTGAAGCATTTTCTAAATCCTGCGACGTTTCCAAAGCCTTGCTTCCTATATCAAGAACCTTATCCCCAACTTCGGAAAACTGATCTGCCGCATCCAAGAGATTTCCAGTTGCGACACCTTCTCCAATCTTGCTCAGATCTTCTTCCGTTTTCTCTGATTGACTGGACAGCTCCTCCAAGGCTCTACGCACATCGCCGATCGATCCTTCATCAATCTGATTCAGTGCGTCACGCATTTTCCCAAGATCTGTATCCGATCCCAGGGCTGCTTTCCCGATTTTATTGATTGCTACCGTTAATTCATCACTGTTGGCTGTGCCGTTTTTCAATGCATTTGTTAGTTTGGATCCTAAAATATCTTGGAACTCGTCCAGGCTTTTTCCTGTTGCTTCCAATAAAGTATGGAGTTGCTTTGTACTCTCCCCCAATTTTTTCTGTTCTTGCTCTAATCTCCCCTGCTGCTGCTTATAAGATTTCAGTGATTGTTCTGTTTCCTCCAACGTTCTTTGAAATTGCCGATATTCATTTATCCCAATTTCTCCGGATTTGAAAAGCTTTTCAACTTCTGATTGAGCCTGCTTCAGCGCATCTAATTTCTTCTTCGTGTTTTCGACCGCATCCGCAAGAATTTCTTGTTTCTGTGCGATCAGTGTTGTATTCTTTGGGTCGAATTTCAGCAGTTTATTTACTTCTTTCAACTCTGTATTTAACCCAGCGGATGTGTGATTGATATCTTTAAGCGCTTTATCGATGGCACTGGTATCTGCTCCAAGCTTTATTGTAATCCCCTTTATTTTTTTAGTTGCCATAGTTCACCCCTTTAGAAGCTATCAAAATCTTTTTGTGTCGCTTTCCGTACTTTTTCTTTTGTCTCCCCTGTTTTCTTTTGATTATCCACAAATTCCTGAATGAAATCCAAACAATCTCCGATCGTCATTTCCTCCATTTCTTCTGTAGTAAGACCACACTGCTTACAAACATAAGAAAAGGACTCTACCGTGAACATTTCATCACCAGAAGAGTCCTGATCATTTATTTTTTTTTACTTTGTGGCATGGAATTTTCCAACAGATCTTTGATTTCAGGGAGCAATTCCTTTAATGGAAACGTTTCAAATCCATCTAACCATTCCATCGGATCTGGAATTGTGCGATCTGCCGATTTCGCCATCGTCCAAACAATATCATACAATACATCCATATCAAAATGGTTTAAATCGTCAAAACTGATTGTGCGTAAATCTGCTCTCTTTTTTGCCCCTGAACCAAATACTTTCGCAATTTTAAGCAAATCCGCAAAGTAATCTCTTCTAAATTGTGCCTTATACCTTTTTGGTAATGCCGCAGTTGATTTAAGACGTACTGGTTTTTCATCAATATATACCGTTTTCTCCATTCCGTACTCCTTTCAAAAATAACATCTCCCATTCCCTCTTTACGCCGATTCTATTTCACTCTCTTTCTCATATACCTTTTTATACCAGTTATCATAAATTTGTGTTTTGGTAGTCTCTGTCGTTTTCGTTTTGACAAGATTATTATCCGGCCGCGGACTAGCTACAATGGCAAGTTCTGTCGTATTTGGATCCCCACTGTCTTTTGTTGTACTTGAAATAGAGGGTCTGTCAACAGAACAATAATACAACAGATGTCTTGTGGCTTTTACATCCCCTTGGAACTCAAAGAGCAGTGCGATTCTTTTTGTTTTTGCATCGGCACTCTCAATCATCACACCTCCATCTGTCTTTTCCTCACCAAGCACATCGCTTCTAAATTCATCCGGCGTCCTGGCGATTGTCAAAGTACCTTCGTATCCCTGATTATTCGGGGCCGTATAATAGTCAATATCATCTGCCTTAAATCGAACCATATCTCCACTTTTATCCATCGTAATGGACACCGCACCTGGAATTTTCGTTGGTGTTCCGTAAGTAATGGCTCCGTCGTCCCCTTCTGTAATTACCGCATAATGTACATTTCTTAATCCAAACTCAACTTTATTCCTTGCTTCTCCTGGCATAATTTCCTCCTAAATTCTAATTTCATAAGCTTTTAAAAACATCTCTTCTGAATCCAAATAATCCTCATAAGATTCATAAACAAGATGGTTTTCATTTAATAATTTCTTTACCTGTTCTTCCAAATCCAGCTTTTTCTCTTCTGTGTATACTTCGATCGTAACCGCATACCCCTCATTATAAACTTCATCGTCTGCATAGAAGCCGATATCCTCATCCGCATAATACAGTATGTAGGGAAGTTCCGGTACCTGGCCCGGAGCCCATTTCAGATATGCCAGCGGCAATCCCAGCGTATTCAACACTTTTTTCAGCTCTGGCAATGTCATTGTCCTAATCTCCTTTCTATTTCCTCCACATACTGTTCCACACACTCTTTCTCCACCTTTTCAATATGTGGATATGCTGGACTTTTCCCAACTTTTCTTCCCCCTCTTTTCAATGCATGCCCCTTTTCTAGAAGATGGGTCAGCCGATATTCTCCTCTCCCAGCATGAATAATGATCCCATTTCGGTCTGTAGTACGCGCCCAGCTTTTGGCATATTTCCCACTCTGCCTTCCCTTAGGGCTTTCTTCTTTCAGTCTCTTTACCGCATCTTCTGACACATCCATCGCGATATCCCAGACTGTTTCTTTTATCTCATCGGTGTATTCTTTTAGCTGCTTTTCGATCTCAAACGCAAGTTTTTCTGGCCGAATCCCCTCTCTCGGCATCTCGATCACCTACTTTCTCCGTACAAGAAAGCTCACATTCTTCCAGATTTTTCCGATATACCCGAAGCACCCGAAGTTTTCTTCCTTGAAAAATAACGATGTTTTCTCCGCCATATTCATATGGGTGTACCGTAAGCATCTCTGAAATCTCAATTCCATTTTGACCTGCCTTATAAAATTCGGCGCCTGATACCGGAAGTCTGCAACACGACACCGTTCTTTCGCTTATTTGTGGTATCTGCTGCCCTAGTTCATCCTCAATGAAGCCTGAATTTCCAACCAGAATTACTTCCTCATCCCAAGTCAGATTCATCGTTCCTGCACTCCTTTTGTATGATCATATTTTTGAGTCGGTACTGGATGCTCCTTGGTGTCGTTCCATCCTCCGGATGCTGGTATTTCCATGTAGCCCAATCCAAAACAAACATAATATGCTCCGGCCACTCATCCAGTTCAATCCCATGCGTATTTTTACATTCCGATATGATTCCATCAATCAATGCTTTCAGAAGCTTATCCCTTACATCTGTCGAAATTCCCAGTCTCGCTTTTAATAATGGCATGATTTCTTCATTCAACATTCTTTCCTCCACCACATAAATTACTCTTCTTTTTTAATCAGTGGGGTTCCAATCCTGTTCTTATCCGTTGCCAATTCGTCAATCCGTGCTTTTGTCTTTTTTCCTTTATACTCATCACCAACATTATAAATGCGTCCATCGTCCTGCAAATCACGAAATTTTTTGATTACGATATATTTCATTATGCTCCCTCCACTTCCTCAAATTTGGCTTTTTTAAAGTTAAACGTAACGATTTCATTATCATCTACTAATACAGTAAATGTGTCTTCTTGCGTCACTCTGAATACGTTCGTTTTCTCCCACGGAATTGCTTCCTTTGATACCATTCCATTCTTTTTGAATGTCATAGTTGTACCGCTTCCTCCAAGCATAAACGGGAAGAAATACCCTTCCTGTTCTTCCTCCTTTTCTTGGTTAAACCCAGTATAGCCCGTCACGTATTTCAACGTTCCTGTAACGCTGCCATCAACCAGGACGGCAGTGTTACTAATCATCTCAGATACCAGTTTCCCATATATTTGATCTGTCTCTGGTGGAACGCTAACTACTGACGGGTCTATCAGTTTCCCTCCGCACTATTTTTATATGTAATATAAAATCCCGCATCTTCATCTGTTTTTTCTACATCGTAGCGAATAATCCCTGCTAAAAGCTTTCCATAAATCTGGTTATCGATCCACTCCACACTAGTGCGTTTCCGGTCAAAAAAGGCACAAAATGCTTTTGCGTCTCCAACAAATCCAACTAGATTTCCCGCTTCTGTTCCAATCATATCATCATCCAAAACGATTACCGGTCGCCCAAGCAACTGCTTTCCGCTTGCCGCCGTGATCGAATCCTGAAGAAGGTATCTTCCATTTTTATCTTTCAGCTTGTCCAGTTCCGCATACAAAGAGGCGGAAATGTAAAACCCTACTGCATATACCTTTTTAATGTCTTTATTGACAAGATCCTTCAGCCCGTCTACCCCTATTACCTCTTTCGCAGTTGCCTTTTTTAACACAGCCGCAATATCCTTATTCGTTGTATTGCGTGCTTGTGAGGAGATCTCCTCCCTAATCAGACCTGTTACATCATAATCTGCATCGTCAATTACTTCCTGAGAAATCGGAATATATCCTCTTCTTGTCTGTACAGAATACTCAATTTCTTCAATTTCCGGATTTGCGAGTTCTGGATTTTCCGCCAGTTCCGCTACTGTATTCATTGTGCTTCCAGCCTTCGCAATCACCGGATATTTTCCTGACGCGCTATTTACAGACACAATCTTTACATAATTTCTGAGATCAACCACATCTTCCGGCTTCATCTGCGGAGTCAGCAGTTCTTCTGGAATCAGCGCTCCCCCATCTACGGACGTAAATCCATCCCTCATCTGTCCTCTGGATCTTACATAAGCATTAATGCCCGCTCTCGCTTCCTCAAGTTTCGCTTCTTCACTTCCCCTCCCGAGATTTCTATGACTTTCTCCCTTTCCCGGCTTTCCTCTATTCAACTCGTTTTCCTCCTCCCGCAACCCTTCTAATTCTTTTTCCGCCTCAGTTACCTTATTGTCATGAGCTTCTCTTTCCTTGGTATATTTGTCAATCTCTTCCTCGATTGTTCTCTGCTCCTCTTCTGTCTTAGCTTCGCTGATCGCGGTCTCCAGTTCCTTTTCTCTTTTTTCAAACTGTTTTGTCAGATTCCGGAGATTCTCAATCTCTCTTTCCTTTCCTTCGATTTTCTTCGCCAGCATAATCTGTTTTAATGCCATATCTGTTTACCTCCCTATTTTCTTCAACTGTTCATGTTTCCACTGCTGCATACGTTTTTCTCTATGTTGTTCTAACTCTTTATGCCTTGCCTGTATTCCTGTGTCTTCATAGGCCGGGAACGTGCATACGGAAACTTCATGCAAATCGATTTCCTCAATTTTCCACTTCACTGTCCCATCTTCACGCCAGTCGGTTTCTTCTTTCAGGATGTTAAATCCAAACGAACATTGATCCACATCTCCACGTTTTACCCTTTCGTAAAGGTTCATTGCGTCAGAATCCTTTTCATTGACATGGATTTCTCCCCACAAGCCGTGTGAATCCACTGCGAGCCTCAGTGTTCCAGATTTATTTCGTCCTAACACCAATGTAGTATCGTGATTAGCTAATGCCCGGATATCATTTCCAAGTGTATTATTAAACGCGTCTGGGGCAATCTCCTCATATGCTCCCGGCCACAATTCTGTTTCTGAATTAAAAACAGCAAAATATCCTTCTATCACCTTGCCGGCTTCTTTCTCATCCCTGGTCTGGAAATCCGTTTTCGCCGTCCTTGTCAGACTTTTTTTATTACGTTCCTCCATTTTTTCCATCACCACCTTTCAACTTACTTTGCTCTCCTATCATTCCCTGTGGAATAAAGTTCTCCAGAATAACCAGTTCATCCAGCCCCTCCTTTGGCGAATCCCCAATCAAGTTCAATACATCATTTCCTGTATAAATCCCACGGATATAAAGATTCATACCAATCTCAGCAAGTTCTCTTGTATCATAAGCTAAAAGGCTCTTTGAATTACACTTGAAATACCAGTTTGGATTTAATATCAGTCCTTTCGTCAAAGTCTGCTGCAGAGTATCCGCAATCGCTTTAATTCTGGTCCTGATGAAGTTGTTGTACTCATCTTTATTGAATGTCCCGACTCCTAAAATAAAAGCTGGTACATCCAGCAATGCTGCTACTGTACGTTTGTCTATCTCCACCGATTCGTTGATTGCGATATCCTTTAAGGACAGTGGTTTTATTTCTGAAACTTCCATTAATTCAGCCGGAATCACCCATGGTTCACCTGGTTTGGCTTCTCCAAGATATTTCTTTTTTACCTGTGCCCTGCCTGCTTCGGTCGCAAGTTCCTCTGTATTTGCATCCACCTTTATAATAACGCTTGGCATATACTGCCCACTCATAAATGTCTTTTTTGTCGCGTTTGCCTGTTTCAAGTTATTCGCCACGTCTTTTAACGGTATACGATATCCTGTCCCCTTCCACGGCCGTTCTGGATCTGGATTGATCGTAAAATGCAATACTTCATCAGCCTCATATTCTCTGTTTTCATATAGAATCTTATATGAATCACCACCGTTTTCTTCCATAAAGCTAACTCCATTCGGCCTAAGGGGTTTTAATTCCCGAATCAGTCCATTTTCCATAATCGGAAGCACTACCGCATTTCCATCACCTGGGAGAAGCATAGAATAGACAATATTAAACACCCATGCTTTTCTTGTCATTAAAGAATAGGGTTCGATATCTATTTTCCTTGACAACTCATTTTTGATTCTGACGTCTCCACTCTCCTTATTCTCCATCAGGTGAATAGTCATCCCAGATACTAAATCTGCTATTTTTTGGCAAGCCGCGCGGATTTCTGGATTCTCTGACAGCCGGACGTATCCTGATGGCAAGATAAAATCTGAAAATGTTGCGCCCTTATAAACGAATACTTTACTCTCATTTTGTGGATCAGAACGAATCTTGTTTTTCTTCTTTTTCTTTGACACACCCTCACCTCCTTTTACCGCTATCTATTCAGCCATTTGCTTGCCGCATTTCCAAGTGCCAGATCTTCAAGATATTGGCAACATGAAAAAACTCCGGCATCAAATAGATCTATTCTTCGAACACCGCCATCTCCATCCACTTTTTCGTACTGTATCATGTCATCTGTCTTTTCGATTGCTCGCACATTCTGCACACAATACTCAAATGCTTCGGAATGTACATAGTAAAATTTCTTATTTTTAACTGCCACCTCTATGTGTCGAAATCCTTCGGATTTCACATAAAAATATTGAGGCTGGTCTTGAATTCTGAATCCTGCTTTCTTCATCTTCAGAAAAAATTCTCGTCCGAATTTTTTATCAAATCCCACTTTTTTGATGCGAAATCCTTTTTTCTTCATAGTTAGAAACCAATTTACAATATCGTCCGGAAGTACTGTCGCTGTATTGCTCATTGTAAGCCACCCATCTTCTTCCCATCCAAAAAGTGGGATCCCATCTTCATCCGCTTTTCTCACAGCCGCAGCTCTTGGAAAGAACGCATGTGTAATACAGATATCCACACCTTTATAAGAACCATACAGGGCACCAGATGTCAGATCATGCAATTTCGACAGATCCGCTCCTCCATACCAATTAATCGGAAGCTTGGCAAGTTCTTCTAATGTCCATTCATACTGGTTATCCGAAGCCCGAAATTCATTGATATCAAAATAGGCGTTCAAGGCGTTCGTGAAGATATTCAGCGTTTTATTTAGATATTCGGTTCTTAACTGTGGTTCATTCATTGCCTGCTCCGCATCGGAAATCAAATCTTCCAGAGTAACCGTTACACCGATTGATGGCGTGCACATCCGCAAAACTTCCGGATCATCCATCCTTGTGATCTTACCTTTGCTATTTAATATATTGCCTTCCTCATCTTGATCCGCCTTACAAATAAATATGAAATAGGAATCGTATGTCTTGTCTGTTATACTTCCATTTAACACCTTTTGTAATGTTTCCAGTCTATTCGCAAGAAATCCGTCTGGAATATCTCCCGCAGTCGATATTCCAATCAACAATTTATTCCGATATGCTTTCATCGCATTTTTCATCAATGTGTATTTCTTTGCTCCGGCGCGTTTCCAAGAATGAAGTTCATCCAGGATCAAACAATTACAGTTCAATGAATCCAACTTATCTTCCTGATTTGCAATAGCGAAAATATCCGCTGTACCGTCTCCAAAATCGACCGCGATGGAATGTTCCTGATTATTATCCCGGATTCTCAGTTTCCTTACATTCGGTTTCAAACCCAACACATTATCAACCAGGAAATTGAAACTCTCTAATGTTTGCTTTACGGAATTCGCCACAATATATGTTTTTGCCCCAGATCGCCTGTCGAGGATGCTCTTCGCTTCTGCCAAAGCTGCACTAAATGAGGTTTTTCCTTGTTTTCTGGGTAAAAAAATAAGCGCTTCATTAAAGCGCCGGATCTCTGTCCCTTTACGGAAGAAACCAAACAGATTAACAATTACAAATTTCTGCCAATCTGTTAATTTCATCAGTTTTCCTTTATAGCTGTTGCCTTCCTTATCTTCTCCTTGAACATGATGTATCGTCCCCTCAATCATAGCAATCACAAAATCAAATTGCTCCTGCCTGAAATCCAAATCCGATCTTTCCAAATCTTTTAGAAATCTATTACATGCAAGAATCCGGTCCTTATTTGCCAGAATCTTCTTCGATACAATGTTCTTTGCGTATTTCACAGCCGTCTGAAAATGCGGTGAAGAAATATTAGTTAAATCCATGTATTATGTTTGCCCTTCTAAGAGCCTCGCAAATACTGACTTCTCTTTTTTCGGCTGTTCTATCTCCGCATTGTATGTTTTAGCATTTAACATCAGACGGTCCGAATAGGTTCCAATATCCTTTCGCAGGTTCTCTAGGCTTGCCAAAATTGGCGATTTTTTTCCACCACTTTTTTCTGTATCGATAGTTGCCTCAAACCCTTCTTCTTCAAATTTTTTACTTAGAATATTATACTGGTACAGCATATCGGAATAAACCTCAACCACTTGATTATACTGTATTTTATAGGTTCCCAGCTCTTTCATGTAATTGATTGTCCTCTTTTTTATACTGTCCCTTGTGGGCGTACTTTTTGCCAATTTGGTCCACTTCCTTTCCTCCGGAAAAAATATTTTCAAATATTCCCGCTATTGGAAAGAGTCCTCTAGCCCGTTTCTCCAATACCGATTTCTTTTTTCACAAAGGGAGGGGGGCCTTTCTTTCCATTTATCAAAATCTTTTTTTCTTTTTCTCTGCCAATACGCACCAACATCTGTGATTTTATTTGTCTTCCTGTCATGCATCTGATTATGATATTCTTTCGACAGGCTAATCAAATTCCAGCTCTTCAATGCAAGTTCTGGATACTCTTCTAATGGATAGATGTGATGTACTATCACTGCTTCCATATACTTTCCATACCTTTTTGCCTCCTGACATTGAAAATGATCCCGTCTAAGTATCTGTTCCCTTTTCTTCTCCCATTGTTTTAATTTATAGAAATTTTTCAACTGTCTCATATCTCACCCCCATTCAAAAAGCATCCGGTTTCCCGGATGCTCTCTTCTTATTCCTTATTCGATTGGTCTATAAACTCCTTCATCATCTTAGTGATCTGCGTCCCCATCGCAATTCCTTTGCTTTTGCACACAGCCCGGAACTCTTCTGCCACTTTTTCATCGACTTTGTAGGTCTTTGAGACAAGCCCCGCCTTTGCGTCCCACTTATCCTGTGGCCTAACCTTTTTCTCTTCCATCGCTCACCTCGTATACAATATTCAAAATATTAGATATCACGCTTATAATCAACGCAGTTCCAATGATCCAGTCAAGCCCTTTTGTCACAGCGTAGTACCCAAGCAGGAAGAGAGATAATAAATTTGATACAATTATACTTTTTCTCATAGATTTATTTGCTGAGATGACTTATAATATAGGCGATGGGTGGCAAGCCCACCGCCTAGCACCTATTTGAAAAACGTCTCATAGATTAAGCAAATCGCAGTTACCAGACCGTTTATTATGCTGACTATGAGTGCCGCTTTTTCAAGTCGGTGCTTTTTCTTATGTTTTTTAGCCATCTCCATTCTCCTTTCCTCATTTCTTGATTCTATTATACTATATACGTATACGTACGTCAAGGGTTTTAGAGGAAATTTCCAATAGGAACGGCAGGACTCGAACCTGCAACCGCCCGGATATAAGCCGTTTGCTCTGCCATTGCGCTACGTTCCCGCATGAGAAAAGCACCCCGAAGGGTGCTAACTACTAACTTTAATTTTCAATCTCATAACTTTTCATAAAAAATTTTATGAACTTTAATCCAAATGATGTAATTCTATATGATTCACTTTTGGGAACATTTTTAATCCTTTTTAATTTAGGATCTTTCTTTCCTTTAGCAATATCTTCAACATATTTAATAACATTCTCAATATTCTCATATATTTTTTCTTCATTTTTACTCTGAATTAATCCCAAACGCTCAAGCTTTTCTCTTATCATACCTGCTTGTGAATTATCAATTTGGCATTCGTTCATTAGTTTGTATATATCATCATTGTCATCCCGCTCTATATATGTCGATGCATATAGTTTTAGCAATCTCAAGTCCAATAAGTTCAACTGTGAAAGAGTGTCATAAAACATAAGAACCACATCTTCCTGCCAATTAATCCCTCCCGCTATATTAGTAAGTCCATTCACAATTAATCCAATCTTTTCTTCTTGCTTTTCACTTTGAACAAAATCTGAAACCAATGGAAAAAAATCATACCTAAACTTCTTTCTCATTTCAGTGTCCAACTTCTCTAAACGTTCATTAAACTCACGCTGTCTTTCGTAAATAAGCGATATATACTTCTCCCAATTACGTTCCCAGCGCCTTTGCTGATATGCAACCATAACGCCTCCAATTCTAGGCGACAACATGCTAAATGCTCCACTTGTAGCTTCCAGAACAGTACCTTTCAGCATTTCCTCTGCCAACTTTGGAATAGCATCTTCTGCCAGAACTTCTCCCATTACACCTTTAGTAGCACTTATCAAATCTTGTATTTTATTTTCCAATCCTAATTCCTCCCTCTCCTCACACCAAAACCCACTTTTATAATATTTCATCTTCTGGCAACTTTCAAGAAAAACGCTCCACACTTTTTTGTAGAGCGCCTTTCTTGTATGTAGTGTTCGAGGGAGAAAATTGTCTGAGCTCAACAGCCCATCCAGAAGTGCTTCATCCACTTCTTTCAGCATATACTATAGCAATTTAAATCGTGACATGTGTGACATTCGTGACAAACTTTATTTTTGTCTCATAAATCTTTCAAATTCTTTTTTTACACCATTCTCTGTACAATTCTTACCCATCAAAGTAGCCACTTCTTCCCAGCTCAGCCGGTTGAAAAACTTGTACCGGATAATCCTCTGCATCCGGAACGGAATCTCCTTCATCCATTCTTCCACTCCAAGCTTCAGATCCGAAGCTACCTTCCTCTGCTCTTCCAGAATCCTCTTCTCTCTTGCCAGCGTAAAGGCATCTGCTGCCGTCTCAACCGATCCGCCCAGGCTAAAAGACCGCTCTTCGTACGGCCAGTCTGGATTACTCCCCCGAACCTTGTCCTGAACAAACCTCTTTTTCTTCTCCAGCTTCTTGATCTCCGCTTCCGTCTCCTTGATAAACTCGCAGGCATCTATGTAGTCTTCAAGAATCTTTTTGTCCATCGGCATCACCTCCAATCCCAAACTTCTTCGCCATGTACTGTGCAACATCAACCGACTTATACGTCTGACGCTTGAAATTCTTCCTGGCATCCTCCCGCACATCCGTCTCCAGGCAGTCATAGTGATTCGCTGTATCAATCTTCTTTTCGTGTTCCATCCTGTTTCGTTTCAATTTCTTCTCCTTTCAAGCGGGATCGGATATCCGTCCGGCAACCCTCTAATAAGTTTTTCAAGTGTCTCCAAACTAATTTTTTGTATTGATACATAAGCTGTATTTTGACATGTATCAAGTTCTCTTCTCTGTGCGTTAATTCCGTCGATTATCTCTTTCCTTAAGTTAGGTGTAAGAGGTTTAATAACTGTCATTTCATTCTCCTTTCTCCGATCGGTATGGATCTGGAAGATATCGCCAAGCTTTCACATCTATTCCCAAATCTGTTATGTAGTTATATGGTTTCCATACTCCTCCGCACTGACTTCCAATAGTTACCCATTTTATATTGTTGTACATGCTAATAATTACAATTTGTCCATCTTCCGGCAAATGCTCCTCCACCGGAATCCAGCCGTCATTTCCCATGTGCTTGTGGATGATTTCTTCTACAATGCCTTTTGCCCTTTCTGTATAAAACATTGCATTTTGAAAATATTTTACTTGTTCATAATTGTGTTTTGAAAGTGCTGTTTTTCTACATTCATCATCAGCAATAGTCAGATTTTCAAATCTGTCATTTATTTCTTCCAGAATCTTCTCTAATTCCTGCATGTCAATCCTCCTCTTTATCTCCTTAATATCCATTTACCCAGTCAAGGTATTCAAGGCCAAGCCAATTTTTAAAACATGCAAGATTCCTACATCCTTCGTAATCGTGGTTTTTCCATCCGCAATAATTTTCGCAGTTTCTGCACATTTCATGTAATTCCTCACAGCAATCTTTTTTGTTCAAATATTGTTTTCGGCTTTGATATACTTCTTCTAACTGCCTTTCTGTTTTTTCTCTTAACATGTCAGTCCTCCTTTAACATCCCTGTATGTATACACCCTCAAAGTTTCCTGTATTCTCTTCGTCTTTCGATACTTCAAACACATTTACTGTCCCAATCCCATCATTAAATGGATTATCTTCTTGATGATAGAAATACACTGTTTTACTTTTATCATTCACATTCTTTAAAAATTCTTCCAGCTCTTTTACTGTCATGTCAGTCCTCCTTTTCCCACCATCTCTGTCCACATTCATCGCAGAACCGGCTCCACGGAACTGCCTTGCTACCACATATCGGGCATACCATTCCATCTTCCGTTTGCACGGGTTTATTCGCCGTATCCCGCTCTTTCAGCTCCTGCCACTTCGCAGCTTCTTCGTTTGTCAACAGTTCTGCTTTTTCCACTCTGTCTGGATCACCCTGTGCAATATAGAAATCAACGAAAAAATCAATAACCTGATTAATTGTAATTTCATCTCCGAATATATTTTCGAGTTTCTGAACTGCTTCTTTCAGCTCCATGATCTGCTCCGGGGTGAGCCCGGTGTCTTCGTATTCTTCCAGGAGTGCTACTGCATTGTACAGATATCCTGCATATACTTCTTTTCCGTCAACATTAAGATTTCCTTTCTCATCTCTGCTTGTTAATCTCTCCATCTCTGATCTCCATCTCTGATCTCCTTAATCCTCGAATAAGCCACCGCAGACAGCCTATCCACAGCAAAATTTAGCTGACATACAATCTCTTCGACATCCGTCGAGACAGATATTCTGTTTATGTTTCCCCGCAGCATATCAAGAATCTGTCTCTTTTCTTCGTTCGCATATGGTCTGTTTAATAACTTCGCCATCTCTGATCTCCTTTCGTTTGTTGTGATTTAATTCTCATCACCACAAATTTCATCTAAGAACATTTGACCTGGTATATCATCATTTCCCATCCACCAGTCGAATACTTCTTCCGCGTTTTTCCAATTACTCTCTTTTCCTCTCCTATCCCGTTCCTTCAACATTCTATCAAAAGCGTGCAAGTAAAGTTTTTTATACTTCGGAAAATCTGCGAATTCCCGATACCGTTTCTTTCCAGCCATCGGACAACCAACGCATCCAACACGATCATATCCGCAGTTATATAGATCACATACTTTAATTTTTTCGGAATGTATATACTCCCAAATATCCGTATATGTCCAGTCTATAATCGGGTTCACAACCATACTATTTTTCTGCATACATAATTCCGTCATGCGCCTCTTGCTGATATTATCTTCCAGCAACATTACCGTGCTGAATTTTTCTGCATCATTCCTTGTCTTTCCAATTTTCTCAAACTCTCCACGGGTCTTTCTCTTCACACTCTCTTCCCACCTTACACCCGTTGCAATATATCTGTTTCTTACCCCATTTTCTTTTAGAATCTGGCAACAGTATCTTACTAATTGTGTAGGAGGCATCAGTTTTTCCGGTATCAATTTCCACATGCTGGTCCGCTCGCCCTTGTATGTAGGCATTTGGATCTCGCATGTGATTCCCCCCAGTTCCAGTAAACGGAAGGTCTCCCGTATATGATTTACTGTCTGTGGAGTATCAGCCGTTGTATGACTGTTATGCACCTCAAACGGTATTCCGGATCGTTTGAACAACTCTAGCATCACATCACTGTCTTTCCCTCCGCTATACGTGCAAACAAGCGGTTTTCCATAGTGATGTAGGCTCATTTCACTTGCCATCTTTATTCTCTCTATTGATTTTTTCTCTTTATCCATTTTTCTAAGAAGCCCGGTATACCCTTACCCCGGCCGGAGGCTGGCTCCTTTCTTAAATTCTTTCTACACCTAAATCAAAAATACTCATCTGCGCCATTTCCTTTTTAAGTCTTCTCTTCGCTTTTTCATATATTTTTTCACCTTTTTCAAACCCTACATACTCAATTCCTGCTTCTCCGTAAGCGATCAGACTGCTTGCGCTTCCAACATGAGTGTCAAGCACCTTCCATCCCGGTCTTATGTATTCCCGTATAATCCAGCGATATAAGTCTATAGGTTTTTGCGTGGGATGAATCCTTACTTCATTCAGTGCCTTATTCCCACGCTGCATCCATCCCTGATCAATAGATTTCCCCTGCATCATCCCATTCCACATATAACGGAATAGTCTTACAGAATCATGTAAGCTGCAGGATGCAATCTCACAGTCAGAAAAGGTACTTTTCCCGTTGCACTTGTCCCATACAATACGCCCCGGCCGAAAATACCATCTGAAATAGTTGCATCCGAAAACGATCTGATGTTTCGATACCCTTTCAAGCTCTTTAAAATATTGCGGACCCGGAATTTCCCATCTTTCTGCTTTTTCGTATATACGCTGGACTCCTATCGGGCTTATTTTTCTTCCGTAGAATCCCCGTCTCTCCGGCCCGCTGAAATATGGTGGATCGACAACAGCCAGATCAAAATACTTATCAGGAAATTCTTTCATTCCCTCCATACAGTCCATGTTGTAAAATCCAAAATCTAACATATATACCCTTTCCCCGGCCGGAGGCGGCTCCTTTCGTTTGTTCTGGTTTAAACCCTTTTCAGTTTCCGCCTTGCACTGTTCAGGTACTTCGAAAGCGCAGACTGTCCAATCCCAATCATCTGGCCACATTCCTCTTGGGTCTTCTCTGGATGCTGAAACCGAAGCAGTACCGCTTCCCGCTCTTTCTCCGTAAGATCTCTGTTTCGGATCAGATCATGCACTGTTTCCGACATTCCAAAATGATCTCTGGTATCTGCAATCGTGTCTCCCAGTGTCAATCCTTCTGCCCCACTGACCGGATCCCCAAAATACACGACTTTTTTTCGTCTGTTCCTCTTCCTCAGCTCCATCCGGATCTCATTCTCCATGACACTTACCGCATAAGTGCTGAAACAGAAGCCACGCTCCTCTTCAAAGCTCATTGCCGCCTTGACAAGCCCATACTCCGCTGCCGACAGGGCATCTTCCCACTCCAACACTGCTTTCTTCATCCACTGACCTGCGGTATACACCGCAAGCGGGACGTTCTCTTCTACCAATCTGGTCTCTTTTTCTGTCATCATTCACTCAGGAGAAACCGGTTATTATGCGCGCAACTCGCTCTCCTTCCGTTTGTTCTGGTTAATTATCGTCCTTTTCTGGATAGCCTTTCCCATTCATCCGCATAGACTTCCACTGTATTCCACTTATATCCACATTCCAGGCATTTCCGTCTCCGGATGACTCTGTCTACTTTTTTCCGATATCTGCGATCTATAACTTCTGTCTGGAGTGACCCGCATCTCCGGCACTGATCCCCCTCGATCTGCATTTTTTGTCCCTCCTTTCTATTTCCTATGACGTTGTTCCACAGTCTTCCAACGCATACTCCTGTTTTCTTCTCTTGCAATCCTGTACCATACCTTTGAGAATCTCTACCTCCTCTTCATTCAGATAAATGTAATACTTTTCCAGCATTTTCAATACATGGAGCTTTCTTGCATACGTTTCATCCTCTTCTTTCGTTGCGGTGTCCAGGATGCTTTCTGTTTTCTGTTCCCGAATCGACGCTTTCTCTTTTGTGTCCTGCCGCCCCGGATCCGGGTTCTCCCTGTCTTGCTGCTGCCGCTCTTCCTCTACTATCCTCTGAATCTCACTCGTTTTTTCGTCCGCTATGTCTGGAGTGTCTACTTCTTCTGATTCTTCCAGGTAGTCCTCCTCCCTCATCTGTCCTGGGATCTCGTCCTCTTCCTCGCACTCTTCTCTGTGCGTTTCCGCACTTTCCTGTGTTTTTTCTTCCGGCTCTTTCCTGCTGCCCCGGATTTCCATTGCGGTCATTCCCGGATCCACCTCTTCCAGCTTTTCCTCCGGGAGGTACAGCATCTCCTGTAGCTGGCTCTTGTTATACCCCTTATATTCTTCCGCCAGATATGGACTGTATCCTCCTTCGGAGAAACGCCGGTTAATCTCCATCCATCTGCTGGCGGTCGTCCTGGTGATCCCAAACTGGTCTTTCGCACAATCCCAGATTGTTTCATATCCATCCTCTTGATATCCTTCTGTCTCTTTGATCCTCCGCAGGAAATATCCTACCTTGACGAAGGAGTTCCGGATATTTCCCAGCTCATCCCGTATGATCTCTTTCGCGTCCTCATAATTCGTTTCCTGATACCATTGCCGCGCTCCCGCCGCTTGGATGCTGTTTCCATTCAGCATCTCTATTACGTCAAATCCTGCCATGCCATCCACCTCTCCTTCTCATCGGTTTCCCGTGTAGTTTCCTCCAATTATTCGTTTCCTCTCTTTCGATCTTCGCAAATTTTTCCGCAAGCTTTTTCGCAACAGCTTCTATCGCCTGCTCCCAAACCCTGTGAAACTGATCCCATGAGTCCGTAGCCTCTTGTGCTGTTTTCCCTATTTCTGAAAGCGCATCATTGAATGACTCTATCTCCTCCACCAGCTCTTGTTCCTGATCTGGTTTCCCCTCACTCTCATCGGGAACCCTTTCACACGCGCTTTCCTCTTCCTGCTTCTTTGTCATCTCTTTTCTCCTCGGTTTCCGGATCCATTCCAGAATTCTTCTACAAATTTCCACCTTCTCTTCCTTCCCTCATCTCCAAAACAGTCTTTGGCGCTGTTACATACTGTTCCAGTGCACGGATCGCCTCGTTCCCACCATAACAGACCAACGCCTGATAGCCCTGGATCGTCAATTTCTCCAGCCAGTCTTTCTGGTTATTACTTGGCCGGTTCTCCCCGACTTTTAGTTCAATGTACAGTCCGGCGTATCCGGCGCGGGGAACCGGGAGCACCAAATCCGGCACCCCTGCCCTCACTCCCATCCGTTTCAATTTGGACGCCTCGGCTTTGTTCCTGCTGCCCCCATTGGGCACATGGTAGAGCAATTCCAGGTCCGGGTAAGCATTGCTCATCAGTTTGGCCCAGCATACCACCTTCTCCTGCTCCGCATCTTCCGATCCGGTGAGCTGGATCCGGCCATCCGGTGTCTTTCGTTCCTTGACTCTGTAATTTCTCACTTCTTTCTCCTCCACTCCTTTATCATCTCTATGGCTTTGTTCCACTCTCTGGAAAATCTTTCCTTGTCTTCCAGTGTCATGGTTTCCGCTGCCGTTCTCTGATATGTCGTAATATGCTCTTTATTCAGGAAATCCCGGAAGGACCTACTGCTCCCAATCTCCCATTTTTCTTTTACAATTCGATATGACTCTTCCGCGTCATGCTCCCACGCAATTTCTGTGACCTCTTCCAGATGTTTCCGCAAGGTTTTTCTTGTGATTCTTGGCGCTTTTTCCACGGTCGGTCCTCCTTTCTGTGATCTCCACTTCTCCGGTCTCCAGATTCAGGATATAAGATTCTTCCCTCTGCCGTTCCCGGTCTGCCTTGTTGTCCGGCAGTTGTACCAGCGTGTAGGAAAAATACAAATACCCTGTTATCTCGTGCCAAGCCTCCCGGATGCTCTCCTTATCCACGTACCATCCGGCCGGAACCTCAATTTTATGGCTATAGGCGTTCCGTCCCCGGATCTTCTTTTTCTCCGGTTCTGGAATGATAAGGTTTTTACTGCTACAGTATCTTTTGTTGATGAATCCTTGCTCCGTCTTCATGGTCTTGTCCGAATACTTGATGAAATACCCGGCCAGTTTCCGGTACTGCCCGCTCTTATCCAAAGGCTTAATACAGATCCATCCCTTTTCCCATAGATCTCTTATGATGTGTGATATATGATCGATCCCATTGACAACAATATGAAGGTGTGCAGCTCCCCTCTCCCCTTTTTCCGCCGTCCATATGTATTTCAGTTCTTTTCCGTGTTTCCGGTAGATCCTCCGCAGTTTTCGTAAAAGTGTTCGGATGTCCCGGTTCAATGTCTCCCGATCCGGCCGCTTCTCTTTCCGGTAGCTGAGTGTAAGGTAATAATCCTCCCCGGAAAGGTTGGCGTTCATCAATCGGGTGAGTTTTTTCTCGGCCATCCTCCGGTTGACTTGTCTCTGTGCTTCTGGAGTCCTGTTCTCTTTCTTTTTCCGGCTCCCCCCTTTCTGGTCAAATCGATATGAATAATAAAATTCATACTCTTTTGTCTTTCCCGCCTTGCAGGTCGTCTTGATGTATGGCATCTCCTCTTTCCTCCGGTTTCTTGTCCTTGAAATAATACCCTTATCGAGTCTCAAAGGGGATTGGCTTCCCCCTGTTTCAAATGCGGATCCGTACCCTCCGGAATCCTGCGTTGTCTTTTCCCGCCATACATGCTATACTGAGTATGTCTAAGATGTATGGCTTACCCTCCCTTGAGCTGTCGGGCTCCGGGAGGGTATTGTATTTCCTATTTCTTCTTTCTGTTCGGATTGTCCTATCTCAGATAATGAAATATCCGGTCCCTTTCTTTTCCGCTTCTCTCTGTGCGTACTCCTCAGCCGCTTGCCTTGTCCCATACAGGCACCCGATATCTCCGTTTTCATAGCGGACAATCCAAAGGATTTCTTTTTCTCCGTTTCCATTCTTTTTCATCTTTGAATTCCGATTATGATAGTTGTGTTTTTATGTAAAACAGCATCTACAAGCTCCATCTGTTCCTGATCGAAAGGGTTCTCACCCATCAGATGGTCTATTAGTTCTCTTGTAATCTCCGCCGCATACCCACAAATCTCTATCTCTTTCTCCTCACTCGTTTTCTTCTGGTCGCATATTCTGTTTGCTGCCAAGAAGATCAGTGTTTCCAGGTCTTCTTTGGTCAGTTCATATTTTCTTTGTTTCTCCATTTGCTTTTTCCTTTCTTATCTGTCATAATAAAGTTGGTTATTTTTTTGAGTGCATATCTGGGATTGCCGTCCCTATGCACTCTTTTTCATGCCCTGCAGCCGATGTCTCCGGCGCAGTTCCCTCATCTGGAGATAATGATTCTCCCGTTCTTTCACACAGTCATGTGTTATGTATGCTACTATCATCATGTCCAGCGCGATCCCGAACGCTATAAAAAACTCTCCCGTTGAGATCAGATTCTGGCTGTAACTGTCAGCGGATCCAGCCATCACCAGTACGGCAATTCCCCCGACCACTGCACAGATGTCTTTCAAGATCCGGTATTTCCGTAATTTTCTTCTATGCATCGTTATCACCTCCCTCTCACATTAAAAGTTTTGCCCGTTCTTCCGCTGGGACGTTCAACGCGTCCAGAATTCTCCATAACTCTTCCAGCTTACAGGTCTCCGGCTTGTTAATCCGTTTGTTCAATGTTCCATACGGCATCCCCGTCTTTTTGGATAACTGTTGCTGATCCGTATGCTGGTCCATGATGCTGATCTTCAGCACCCTAGATGCACGCTCCTGTCGTTCCTGTGCTTTTGTTAATAGTACTTTTGGCATAATTCATGCCTCCTTTCTTTTCGGTAATTTCTTTGGTATAATCTTCCTATCAAATGATGAAAGGAATGATTAATATGAAAGCTTATATAAATGCTTATGCCGTCAGTTTTTTGCAAGACTCTGCCCCTTATATAATCAAAATTGAGATTCCTGAAAAATGCCCCTGTTGTGAAACCGCATATGCATTAACCCCAGAAGTATCCATATATTACGAATCTGACGAAGGACCTACAAAAGCATACTGTACATTTTTTTGTCCTACCTGCGAAGAAGGCTTTTTCATATCCTACGATGTAATTGACTATGACGACGGTGCAGTTGGTATTCAATACGAGACATTTCCTTTACAACAAGCAAGCACTGTTTTTTCAGATGAGATTGCCCGTCTTTCTCCAAACTTTGTAAAAATATATCAACAGGCAGAGCAAGCTGAAAATCAAAATCTCCATGATATATGCGGTCTGGGCTACCGAAAAGCCCTCGAATTCCTTATCAAAGATTTTGCTATTCATGAACATCCTGATGAAGAGGAACCAATAAAAGCCAAGCCTCTTGCGCAATGTATCAAAAGTTATATTACAGACGAACGTATTACTACTCTTGCAGAGCGTTCTTCATGGATTGGCAATGACGAAGCCCATTACATCCGCAAACAAGAAGACCGAGATGTTTCTGATATGAAATCCTTCATCAAAGCCATTGTATACTTTATCGGAATGATACTCGTCACAGAAGACGCAGCATCTATAACTCCGAAGAAGTAGGCTCGCTACTGAAATCAATATTCAATTCAAAATACTGGAGCTGATCAATCGTTTTTTCAATTGATCGGCTTCTTTCTTGGCCTGCTCCACTAACTTACGAAACTCAGGCATATTTCTTCCCTCAATGCTCAGTCTGCCCGTCGGTACTTCTAACCCTTTTCCGCTCTGTTCTGGATCGTAATATCCCTTCACCTTTACACCACCTCCTTCTTGTCTACCGAACAAAAAAATCAAATCGCTTGCTTTTTCGTTTTACCTCTTCTATACTTTAATTACCGAATATTTATCGGAATATTTTACAAAGGATGTGCTTTATTGGATATTTTCAATGTAATAGCTGGTATTGCGAGCATTATAGGATTATTTTTTTCTATAGGAATCGCAATAAGAACTGGAAGTATAAAACAGCAACTTGAGTTTTCTCACACCGCCGAAGAATTTAATATTAATAGAGATGATATACTTTTAAATCTTCTTTCTTCTGGTAAAAATGCAATTCGTAATGAATTTTCAAATTCTGATTTATTACCAGAGTTTCAACGAGCTTTAATTGAATATAGAAAAAAATATGAACCTCTTTTTTCCGAGCAAGAACTTTCTCAAATCAATGAAATGATAGATTTGATCAGTTCATTAAATCTCAGCTCTAGTGAGCAATTAACAAGATACCGTTATTTATTGAATGAAATAACAACAAAGCCCAATGTTAGGAGGTAGCATCATGACGGCATATAATACAACCTTACTTATTAAAAAAATAATTGAAAAAACTCGGTCCCTCATTATTAAGTGGGAAAAATATGATGTAAATAACGATTTAAACAAATTTTCATCCAAGTATTTTTCTACCATAAACGAAATAAATAGTAACGCTGGTTATTTCATGAGCTACTACAATGGTCGGCTTTTTTTGTTACCTGATTTTAGCGGAAAGCTCTATCTGTTCATGCAACCCGATCCCCAATATTTACCATTTACTTTTGTGCCTCCTGGGCAAAACGATTCACAATTATCTGAACTTGAATCTTGTATCAAAAGCACATTTAATCCAGTAGACATTTTCGTAAATCAACTTCTTCATTAGGATTCTGTTTTTTTAGCTCTTCTCTAAGTTTTTGCTTCGTAAAATCCTCCATCTTTTTTATTGACCTTGCCAAAATAAAGATGGAGGTCATATTAATCATAGTTAGTATAAGAATAAACATTGTTTGCTATCATTCTCCTTTCTTTCGTGAAACTCTTTTGCAAGCTGTAGGATGGATTTTCTTGTTCCAACGTCATATCATCTTTGGCTTTGCTATTATCCCTATTCCCACTCTATTGATTTGCTCTTCCAATTCTCTTATAATGTATTTACAGGCGTTACAGCACCTAATTTTTAAGAAAAGAGACATTGTATGCTTAAATCTGAAATTGAACATATCGTTGATAAGCATCTTAGTAACCATTTTAAGAATGATACGTTTTCAAAGTCAGAATTAAAAGATATTTTAGTCGATATCCTTTATGACTTTGGAAAATCAAAATCTCTTAGCGATACTGTCGAAAAGAATATAAACGACAAGCAAAAGAGATCACTAAGATTGCAAGGAATAAAATAGTATTTTTCCGGTGGATGCCTTTTATGACATCCATTCTTTTTTCCAACACGATGCATGTATTATAGATTTCTTTAAGATCTTGATAAGATATTTCTTTTAACCGATTATGCTCTTTCCTTATCAATTCCAACTCTTTCAAAATTTTTTCTTCCATCTTTATACACCTCCTTCTCTTTTAATCTCTTGTCATTCTTCATTCAATCTCCTATACTTGAAATACAGGCTCCCGCCAGATCCGAGTATGAAAGGAGTAGTTGCGCTATGAAATTGCAAAAAATTGCAGATAATGCTTTAAAAGCAATGGTTATGTCTTACCATGAATCCGAACGGGATAGATTCGATATGGATTTTTTCTTATCTCTATTCCCAGAAGAAACGGAAAAACATATTTCTGACGCACTAATGGTATTGGATCACGATGGTCTGGTCTCCGTTTTTATCGCTGACGCAATAGCTTACATAACAACTTTGCATCCTGCCGCAATCCGTGATTGTGAAGAAAATACCATGTTAAAAAAGGGATATCAGTATATTAAGGAAATCAAATCTTTAATCGGATAATTCCCAGTCATTTGCCATTAAGTCCTCCGCTGAAGGATTCCAATTCTTGCAGTGGTGGACTTCTTTTTCGTTTTGATCGAATGTATAGGCCATACAGTGTGCGCTACTATTGGTTGGTTTTATTTTCAGCTTACGATATGCGGTTTCATTTTCGAACTTCTTTCGTTCTATGTATTTTTCTTCTTTTACCGCTTTCGCAATCGCTTCATGTATGTACATCTCTATCACTCTCCCTTCTTTTGGCCTTCATAGATTTCAGCAGAATCGACCATAAACAAATAGTTTGCGTCTACTCCGACTCCTCTTAATGCGCTTATGATAGATGCTATATCTACCGCCCGCATCAAACGACGTCCATTCAACATATCGCTAAACTCCTGCGTTGAAAACCCTGCTTTTTCCGCTATCGCCGTTTGTTTAAGGCCTTTTTCCTTTATGATTTCCCGGACACGATTTGCTACAATACTGTTAGATGTCTGAATATCAAGCAACTTGTTTCCTCCCTTCGTTTAAATAAGTTTCTTGTCAATTACGAATATATAACAAGTTTCTTGTTTTGTCAATAGTGTTTTAATAAATTTCTTGTTTATTTATATTGACACAACAAGAAAACTGAACTACAATGCTTGTATAGAATAAAGAAAGTTGGTGAGGTAATGAGTGTTGGAAGCAGAATAAAGGAGCTTAGGGAAAATAAAGGTCTTTCGCGAGGGGAATTAGCTAATTTGTTAGGCATAACCGTTGGCTCTATTTCCAATTATGAAAATGAAGTCAGTTCTCCTAAAGAACCTATACTATTTAAAATCATGGATATTTTAAATTGCGATGCAAATTATCTCTTTCAAGATGCCCTTGATATGCCAGTTATGAAGAACAGCGTATCCGTGGACGAATATATAATCATCGAGAAATACCGTCTCCTCGATTCTCACGGAAAGGAAATGGTGGATTTCACCCTTGAAAAGGAATATGAACGCTCAAAGACTCTGGCAGAACAGACGCCAGCGAACATTGTAGAGATGCCATCCCATCTGGAAGTCAACGCCGCCAACCTCGACAAAAACAGCACACCAGAAGAACGACTGGCAGGCGACTCAATCATGTTGGATGATTCGGAATGGGAGTGATGTATTTGACTTATGAAGAATTACTTATAGAATCAGAAAGTCAAAATCTGATAGTAAAAGAAAAGAATCTTCCTGGATATAACGGACGGATTTACAAAAACCGAATTGCCATTAGCAAAAACCTCAATATGTCAGAAAAGAAATGTGTCCTTGCTGAAGAACTTGGACACCATCATACATCAGTCGGAAATATCCTAAATATGGAAGATCTGTCAAACCGGAAACAGGAGCGTCAGGCACGGCTCTGGGGATATAACAAGCTGATCGGGCTGACCGGGATCGTCAACGCTTTTGAATCGGGATGCCAGTCAGCATATGAGGCTTCTGAATTTTTAGAAGTAACAGTAGAATATTTACAAGAATGCATCGACTGCTATCGTGATAAGTACGGTATTTGTACCGAAATAGGTAATTACATCATTTATTTTATTCCAAATCTGGCAGTCATGGAAAAGGTATAACCGCTTCGGCGCTTATATAAATAAGTTTGGGTTTTCTCACAACTACAAGAGAAAGAGAGGAAATAAAAATGAAAACGTGGAAACTTGTATCAGGAATCTTGTCTATTGTCTTGTTCGCAATGGTGTCATTCCAGTCCTGTGCTGCTGGAGTAAGTAACACTTTGCAAGATAACGGAGAAGTAAGCGGTTCTGCCGGTCTTATAGTCGCTATAATGCTTCTTGTAGGTGGAATTGTTTCTATCGCTACAAAAAATGGTAGTAAAGGCGGTAATATTGCCCTTATAGTTCTTTTTGGAATTGGTGCTTTATGCGGATTTACTCTTGCCGGCAGTTACACAGATTTGAATATATGGGCTGCCTGGTGTTTAGTATGTGCCATTCTTGCTATTGTATCATTAGTAAAAAAGCCTAAAAATAATAAATAAAATGGAAACCGCCCCGGCATTGTCCGGGGCATTCGCAAAAGGAAGAAGGTGAATCGTAATAAAAGAAGTCACAACGTTATCGACAGATGTGTTTGACGATGGATTAAAATTTGTTTCTATCGGGCGCATACGTCAGGATATTATTGATTCTATCATTGAAAAGTATCCTGAATTTACAGATATTCTTTCGGCAGATACAGAAATTCTTTTTTGGAAAGACCGTGTCAAACATACGGAAAGACATCGAAAAGATTTTGTATCTAATGAAGAATATGAACTGTGTTTTGAGCAGATACCTGTTATCATACAGAATCCAGAATTTATCAGCATCCATCCAAATAAAGACAGTATTTCTTTTATTTGTAGGTTCACCGATCACATATCTGTTGCCGTGCGCTTATCCACAGATGGACGATTAGCATACAGAACAATGTACCCTTTACGTGAGTCGCAATTATACAATTACATAAAACAAGGACGAGCTTGGAAGGTCTAATTTGACAAAACTATATTTTTATTGTATTATACTTTACACAGAGATAATAATATAGTTTATAAAGGTAAGTTATTCAAGGATAGAACAGGCAGCTATCACGCCCCAGTGGTCTTAAAGAGATGCCGGAGTGCCACCCGGCTGGATAACTTATCTTTTATATAATACAATGCCATTTACTGGCAGTATGGCACAAATTTAGACCTCGTAGCAATACGAGGTCTTTTACGTTAAAGAAAAACCGCCCCGGTGCTACCAACACCAGAGCGGCAATAGACCACTGTTCCGAAGATCACAGTAGTACGTTCAAAAAATATTGTATCATCTTCGGGCAGCCACCGCAAGCGGAACACACGTTCTTGCTGGCTGTTATTTTTATACCCAAAATACAAAGGAGATGATGTTATGCCAACAGCAAGAAAATTACCATCCGGATCATGGAGATGCCAGGTATTCAGTCACACAGAAGAGATTATCCAGACAGACGGGACTATCAAAAAGAAAAGGATCTATGAGTCTTTTACCTCTGATGTTCCAGGTCCAAAGGGTAAGCGGATAGCTGAGCAGATGGCTGCGGAATTTGCGGCAAACAAAGAAAGTCATAAAGAGGCCAGAGACGACTTTACGTTTGGAGAAGCGACAGATCAATATATCAAAAACAGAGAAGCTATATTGTCTCCCCGAACAATTATGGATTATAAGCGTATTCGGAAAAATGACATCCAAACGATAGCAGAAATTAAAGTCAGCTGTCTTACACAAGCGGATATCCAAAAAGAGGTGAATCTATATGCAAAAACGCATAGCCCTAAAACGGTCCGCAATATGCATGGTCTAATATCTGCCGTACTTCGCCAATACCGACCAGATTTCGCTTTAAATACTGCCTTGCCAAAGAAAGTACGTCCAGCAATTTACATCCCGTCAGATGACGACATAAGGCGTTTGCTAGAATATGTAAAAGGTACAGAAATGGAATTACCTATTCTTCTTGCAGCTTTTGGACCGATGCGGAGAGGCGAAATATGTGCGCTTAATACAAAAAACATAGATGGAAACATCGTTCATGTCTGTTGTAATATGGTATGTACAGAAAACGGAGATTGGATCATACGTGTTCCAAAAAGTTATGCGGGAGATCGATATATTGATTATCCAGATTTTGTGGCTGAAAAATGGAAATGGAAAAAAGGGAACATAACATCCATGACTCCAGATGTTATTACTAACCGCTTTGCAAGAATATTAAAACGTGCTGGACTCCCGCATTTTCGTTTTCACGACCTTCGTCATTATTCAGCTTCCATCCAGCATGCTCTTGGTATCCCAGACAGCTATATCATGGCAAGGGGCGGATGGGGGAATGATGGAGTACTAAAAAATGTATATCGCCATGTAATGTCCGACCCCGAAAAACGCATGAATCAAATAGCAAACCAGCATTTCATTGAACTATGCAACACGAAATAGAAAAGAGCTTGTAAATACAAGCTCTTTTGAGAGGCGCAGACCGGATTTGAACCGGTGAATCGAGGTGTTGCAGACCTATGCCTTACCACTTGGCTACTGCGCCATACACTATATTATATTATCACATTTTACAAAAAATGCAAGCTTTTTTATAAATGACTCCGACGGGAATCGAACCCGTGTTACCGCCGTGAAAGGGCGATGTCTTAACCGCTTGACCACGGAGCC
>OATK01000371.1_pt1 | contig 41137 bp, 33 predicted proteins | sample 1516611 | NCBI WGS metagenome assembly OATK01 (sample SAMEA2579947, study PRJEB22360) | human gut metagenome | biome: human gut; feature: human-associated habitat; material: faeces | place: Denmark | collected 2008/2010 | reverse complement strand
TTTAATTGTCAATGTTTTTTATATATTTCATGCAATTCAGAATATTCTGAAAAATCGGCAGATGCGTAAACTGCGTTTCCAAATGCTACGAATATTGCATGCTTACTTATTTGCCACAAACAGCGCACTCAACAATGCAATTCCAACGATTTCAACCGCTGCTCCAACTACATTGATTACACGCATTCTTTTCTTGGATAATATTTCCCCAAAAAGTACAAAAAGTAATGTCCCCAATACACCACCAAGTGTATTTCCAAGTAAATCTGTAATATCACTTACTCCAATTGAAAATATCCACTGTATAATCTCAAAGCTCAAACTTATTAGAAATGATGCACCAATCCCCTTCCACCATTTTCTTTCTCCAAAAAATGCAGTAAAATATACTCCTGCCGGAACGAAAACAAGTATATTATATACCACTTCTTTTATATGCATTATAGGCTTAACGCTTGTTTCATAATGAAAAGGAATCAAATTTAATTGTCTCAAATGTGGGATTTCTTCTATAGCAAATGCAAATTTAAACAGCACAAGCCAAGTTAGCAAAAGAAGATATACTCCAAATACGATACATGATATCACTTTGGTTCTATGATTTTCCCATTGTTTTTCTTTTACCATTTTCCCTTAAACACCTTTCTCATATATGCTTTATCGTTTCTTATAAAAGAATAATAGCAGGCTTTTCTTAATCAAAGCCTGCTATTATTCTTAAGTATTCTTGAACTTCTTGTAATCCAGAAGAATGTTGCTACAAAGATAATACCTTTTACAATGGATGTCGATGAAACTGCACACCAGATTCCATTAAGTCCGAGTGCTGTTCTGCAAAGGAGAATTGCCAATGGAATTCTCGCTCCTGTAAATATAATTGAAATCACACTGCACAGATGTGTCTTTCCAAGTCCGGACAATGCCCCAACCGTCATAAGCTCTACGCACATAAATGCTTCACTGAGTCCTACGATTATGAGGTAATCCACTGCGATTTCAATTGCTGTTGCTTCATGGAAAAAAATTCTTGCGATTGGTTTTGGAACAAATACAAATATTGTTGTAATTATCAATCCCCAAATACCAACTGTCCATAAAGATGCTCTGTATCCTTTCTTGACACGATCCATCTTGTTGGCTCCATAGTTCTGTCCAACAAATGCATTCAGCGCCGCAGCGAATCCATCCGCCGTATTCCATGAGATCGATTCAATCTGACCACCGACTCTCTGTACTGCAACTGCCTCAGCACCAAAGACGGATACCATACGTGCAAGTACCATTGAGATTACACAATAAGCCATTCCCTGAAGTGCTGTCGGAATTCCGATCTTGCAGATTCCACTTACATATTCCATCGGAATTCTTGCAAACAGACGAATTCCTTTTAATACATTATCCTTCTTCTGCACAAAGATTCCGATGATCATCACACTCATTACAATTCCCTGCGCTGTTACAGTCGCAATTGCTGCACCTGCCACACCCAATTCAGGAAGTGCCCCCGGTCCAAGAATCAGTACCGGATCCAGGATCATATTAATTACCAGCCCGATCAGGTTCGCAATAAATGGAGTCTTTGAATCTCCCTGTGCAGTATAAATACCTGTCAATGTAAATGTCAGAAATGAAAATACGATCAAACCACAGGCAATTCTTGTATAAGAAAGTGCAGCCGCAATTGCTTCTGCATCATCCAAATGAAAGAAGCCGATCAGTCGATGTAAAAACAGCAATACAATTGCCGCATATACTAATCCCATCAATGTAGCTAACTGTACTGCGGTCTGTGCATATTTATTCGCCTCGTCTCTATTTCCTTTTCCGATGCATTGCGCTACTTGAACTTGTCCGCCCATTCGAGCCATGGATGCCAGTCCCTGTGACAGCCAGGTGTACATTCCTCCGACACCAACTCCGGCAACTGCCTTCGAACCAAGCAGACCGATCCATGCCATATCTGTAAGATTATACAATGTCCCTAAAAATGACGATGCCATAATCGGGATCGCCAACTTTGTCAAGGTCTTTAAAATAGGACCCTTTGTTAAATTTCCTTCCATATCTTCCCCACATACCATAATTTCTACTATCAATTTGTTCTACTGTGCATTCAATAGCATCTCTATAGACAGACTACTATATAATGGTATTTTTTGCAATCCCTTCTTGTGATGGCAAATTCCAAAACGAAAAACGGAGTTACTGTTCACTCCCGTGTCAATCACTCCGCTGATTGACACAGTAACAAAACGGAGAAATCCTGGTCGGGGATTTCTCCGTTTTTCCTATATTATAGAGATGATACGATTTACTCGATTGCTTCTGTCTCGATTACGAATTTCACGCTTCCTTCCATTCCGCTGTCTTTTCCACTGAATGTTGTATAAGTACAATCATCCGATGTAAGTGCATCGAAACGGTCAAGTACATCACCGAGTTCGTCTTCTACTGTGCTCTTTAATTTGCTTGTTCCTTCACGGTCGAACTTCTCCATACCGTCTGCGAGTTCTCTTGCTCCTGACTGAAGAGTTGCTGCACCTTCACGAAGGGCTGCGCTGTTCAGTGAAAGTTTTGCCGCTCCGGATGACATCTGGCTTCCCAGTGTATTCAGTCCGCTTGCCAGCTGGTTTGTTCCGCTCTGAAGTGTCTGAACTCCTGCTACCAGTGTTGAACTGTTAGCTTTCAGTTTGTTGGCTCCTGCTAAAAGTGCATCATTATTTGCATTCAGCTGTGAGAATCCGCCGTTCAGTTCAAGAATTCCTGTAACTGCTGCCGGGAATTGTGCCTGTACAGACTCATTTAATGTTCCGAGATTAGATGAGAAGGATCCGATTGCTGCATTCAATCCCTGCATTCCTGCGTTCAACTGGTCTACTGATGCAGACAACTGTCCAAGTGCCTCTGTTGGAAGCTGTGACTTCATAGCTGTAATAGACTCTAACTTCTCTTTCATTTCCGGTAATTGAGCGTTCAGATCATTTGCAGTCTTTTTAAATGTTTCCATAGATGCTGCAATCTCTCCCATTTCCTTCTGAATTGGAGTTGTGTCAATTGACGGAAGTGACACTGACACTTCACTTGCCTTCTCCAGTCCAAGCAGTCCATCCGCTGCATTTGATGCCGCATTCAGCTTATCAATTGCTGTCTGAAGATCTGCCTTTGCTGTCTCATCTGTTGTCTGATCTTTCTTTGTCTGTAATTCACTGATTGCTGAATTGATAGTTGCTTTGCTGCTTGTTGCTGCACTCTGCGCTGCATCTACTTTATTATTGTAATCTGCAATCTTCGCATTCAGATCATCTACTGCACTCTGACAAGTTGTGTCCAAAGTAGCAAGCTGCTGATTAATTGCTCCAAGCTGCTGACTCAGACTCTGTAAATTACCCGCTATATTCTGAACCGGTACTGCAATTCCATCATTCAATGCTGTTTCAAGCTGCTCTGTCTGCTCGATCATTTCATTTCCGGTTGTAAGCATGTTTTCAACCTGACCCAAAAGTGCCTGCACTTCCTGGCTTCCAAGGGATGCCTTAAGCTGTGCTGTACCTGCTGCCAATTGTCTTGACGCTGACTGAATATCTTCTGTCGCACTGCCTTCTCCATCAATTGCTGCATTCAGCTGACTGATCGCTCCCTGTACTGTTTTCAGTCCGCTGCTGAGCTGGCTCAGTTTCGCGGCACCTGCTGCCAGCTGCTGTTCACCGCCAATATAAGCTGTAACTCCGTCAGCCAGTGCATTTGTTCCGTCTGTATAATCCTGCACGCCTTTGACTACTTTATTGACACCATTCACATACTCTGTCACGCTTCCGTTCAGTTCTCCATTGCTTCCAAGGTACTTCTGAATTGCATCATTCAAAGTATCCGCACCTTCTGTATAGCTGTTGACACCGTCTGCAAGTGTTCCGGCTCCGTCTGCAAGTGTGTCAGATCCACTTACTAACTGAAGCGCTGCATCTTCCAGTTCATCTAAGGAACTCTTCAGTGAATCAACATCTACGATATTATCAAAATCAATGTCATCAAGAAGATCGGTAAGTGCCACTGTAAATGTAGAAGACATTGTGAAATCTGTCACATCAGCTTCCACGCAGAGACTTTCCGGGATTGTCAGATCTTCTGTTTTGCTTTCGTCCAGATTCAAACTTTCTTTCATGCCAGGCATTCCGAATCCGACTACGATATTCTTGCTTCCATCAGAAATAACTTTTCCGTTATCAATCGTAACATTGCTAAATGTTTCATTCGGAAGGATCATTCCCGTCATCATAACAAATGGTGTGTAAACTTCTTCTTGTTTTCCATCTACGCTGACTGTTTTCTTCTCTTTATTTGTATAATCCACCTGAATCTTCAGATGTCCGCTTTTTCCTTTCAGATCTGCCGGTTTGATTTCTTTTCCGTCCAGATAGTAAGTAAGCTTTACGGAAACCGGAAGATTCTGATCTGTTGTTCCCTGATAATAAATATCTTCACCGTCTGTATTCCATGTCAATGTATCTCCGGATGCTTTGAATGTTTCATCACCTTTTACATTCTTAATATCTTTCAGAGTACTTGCATCTGTCAGGCTTCCTGATACACTGCCTGAATTCTTCAGCCAGTTAGATACTGTTACGTCATCAATTGTTCCTGTTGCGTCTGCATTTACATAAACTGTCTCTTCCTTATAAACTGCATCTGCGTCAGAACTTGTTCCTGCGGCAAAGACCGGCACAGCGCCCATCATCACTGACATTCCAACGGCAAGAGAAGTTGTGAGTCCACGTTTGATTTTTCTGTTTTTGTTCATGATTCTTACATCCTTTCTACTTTTTTCCACCGAGGAATCCGATGGACGTCTTACATATTACTTTGTCAAATATCATAAACATCGCCGGCAATATCAGGATTACTACAACCATACTGATAATCGCGCCTCGCGCAAGCAAAGTGCAAATAGAACCGATCATTTCAACCTGTGAGTAGCAGGCTACTCCAAATGTTGCCGCGAAGAAACTTAATCCGCTGCTGATAATTGACGGCATACTGGTTTTATGGGCAATACTGATTGCTTCCATCTTATCTCGTCCACGCTGACGCTCTTTCTGATAGCGGGTCGTCATTAGAATTGCATAATCTACAGTTGCTCCCAACTGAATTGCTCCAATTACTATACTTGCAACAAATGGAAGGCTTGTTCCCTGATAAAACGGGATTGCCATATTAACCATAATTGCAAATTCAATAACTGCCACCAATATGATTGGCAGTGATATTGATTTGAAGATAATCATAATAATGATAAATATCGCTGCAATTGAAAGTGTATTTACATTTACCAGATCCACATTGGTTACATCCTCCAAGTCTTTCATCAAAGGAGCTTCTCCAATTACCATCGCATTTTTATCATAAGATTTTACAATCTTATCGATCGATGCAATCTGTGTATTGACTTCCTCTGTCGCTGATTCATATTCCGAGCATACAAATGCAAGCTCGTAATCATCGCTTTGCAGCATTTCTTTGATATCATTTGGTATCATAGAGTCCGGCACCGCCGGTCCAATCAGCGAATTCATACTGATCGTCCATTTGACACCCTTCACAGAATCAATCTCATCGAACATTTTCGACTTCTGTTTTGCATCCATACTTCTATCTAACATAACCATATGAATATTACTCATATCGAAGTCTTTCTTAAGTTCTGCATTCGCCACATTACTGTCCAGTGTGGACGGGAGTGAATCTGCAATGTTGTAGTAAATCTTTGTGTGATTATTTCCATAAATAGCCGGGAATAAAAGTACCAGGAAAACAACGATCCATACTTTATAGTGCTTTGTAATAAAAGCTGATGGCTTATCCATGTTGCTGAGCAACAGTTTATGTTTTGTCTTCTCAATTGGTTTATCAAATACAAGAACCAAAGAAGGTAAAACTGTTACGCAACAGATCACACCGATCAATACGCCTTTTGCCATAACGATACCAAGATCTCGGCCAAGTGCAAATGTCATAACACACAACGCTACGAATCCGGCTACTGTCGTAACAGAGCTTCCTGCCACAGACTTAAATGTATTGGAAATCGCATGTCCCATGGCACGTTCTTTCTCTCCCGGAAAACGCTTCTTGTTTTCCTCGTAGCTGTTCAAGAGGAAAATGGAATAATCCATTGTCACACCCAGCTGCAATACCGCAGTCAATGCCTTTGTGATATACGAAGTCTCTCCAAAGAAAATGTTGCTTCCAAGATTGTAGAGAATCGCAAGCCCAATACTGATCAGAAATAAAATCGGTACTACGAAAGATCCGCTTGTCAGTTCAAGTACGACCAGACTTAAAAGTGCTGCAATCACCACATAAACCGGAAGTTCTTTAAGTGCCAGATTCTTAATATCTGTAACAACTCCTGTCATACCGCTGATAAAGCACTGATCATTCGCCAGCTTCCTCATCTGTCCGACAGCATCCATAGCTTCATCAGAAGATGTTGTATTATCAAACAATACAAGCATCATCGTGGCATCGCCTTTGAAAAACGCCTCCTTTAAATCCTTTGGGATCATCTCCACCGGAAGACTGATATCAGCTACATCGTCATACCAGAGTACATCTTTTACATGCGATACTTCACTGAACTGATCTTCAAGCTTCTGAACATCCTTCATGTCCATGTTCTCTACCACAACCATGGAGAACGCGCCCATTCCATACTCATCCACCAGAATATCCTGACCCTTTACTGTCTCCAGATGCTCCGGCAGATAACTGAGCAAATCATAGTTTACACGTGTCTTTGCCATCCCGATGACCGACGGGATAATCAGAAGAAATCCGATGATCAACATCAGAACTCTGTGTTTGGCAATCCATTTGCCAACTTTAACCATTTGTATCATCTCCTATACTGTCTCACTACTCAAGTCTCTTATAGTATAGCTCGAAATGACTATTAGTCAATATTTTTTTGTTAAAAAATGAAAAATAGTCATTTTTATTGACTTTTGGGAATTTTGTGCCATACTAGTAAAAAGACAATAGGAATTTTTCACAGAATGTATTTTTATGAAAACCTCTTATTGGCAAAGTTTGTATTATATATTACACTCACTAAAGACACACAAAGGAGGTCATTGAGATTATGGGAAAAGTAGATGATAATAAAAAGCTGAAAATGAATACACTGCTCCAGACTGCATTTGACCTGTTCACCGGAAAAGGCTTTGCCAAAACAACTGTATCCGACATCGTGAATCAGGCCGGTCTGGCAAAGGGGACATTCTATCTTTATTTCAAAGACAAGTATGATTTAAGAGATAAATTGATCGCATACAAAGCCTGTCAGCTTTTTGATGATGCACACAAGCAGCTTGAAGAAACTGAGATTAATTCTTTAGAAGAAGAGATTCTTTTTTTAACAGATTATATTATTGACCGTTTCCAGAAACAGCAGTCCTTGTTAAAATTTTTGTCAAAGAATCTCTCCTGGGGAGTTTTCCAGGATGCTGTCGGAACAGGTTCTGTAGTGTCCAGGCAATTTTATGATCACTACAGAAATTCACTTGTAAAATATAACGTAAACTGTGAGAATCCGGATCTCTTACTTTTTACACTAATTGAATTGATCAGTTCAACAAGTTACAACTGTATCCTTCATGAGAAACCTGTTTCTATGGAAGAGTACAAACCTTATCTTCATAAATCACTCAAGAAGGTCTATGAAGTGTTTGTAAGCGTTCAGGGTTAAGTTTATTTTATTTAATTTATTTTTCTTTTAATGTTTGAACATAATTTTGACACATTTTCTGTCTATACTAAAACTCAGATAGTTGATAAACAACTATCTCCCCCCTCATAAAGTAATGGCATCCCGGTGTGCCGGGATGTCGACTTTACTCTCATTCCTTTAGATAATAAAAAGAAGACCCGATTGCCGATCTGTTGAAACAGTGAGGTGCTCGGGTCTTACTTTTTGTGTTTTCATATGATGTCGTACAGGATTCCTTTATATATAACACCACCTATATTCTGGCAGCATCTAAGTTATCACTGCAACGCGAAAGCCCGCTAACCTTTCAGCTAACGGGCTTCGTTGTGTTTATAGTTATCTAAAGGAATGAGAGTAAAGTGTTGACACTTTCCTGTGTCACAACTTTATGAGGGGGGAAGATAATTGATTTTCTCTTATCAACTATCTTGATATTAGTATATCCGGAAAATGTGTCAAAAGTATGAGTGCTTTCTTAAAGAATACGAAAAAATATAAACAGATTATGAAAAAATATAAACTAATAATTTATTTTTCTACGTTCTTCCATCCACTCGAGAAGATCTTCATATACCTGCTCCCGATCTGTCTCGTTAAGCAGTTCATGACGATCACCGGCATACAGTCTTAGACTGATGTCCTGGATTCCGGCCGCTTTGTATTTCTCATAAACCTTCCTTACGCCTTTTCCGAATCCTCCAACCGGATCTTCGGCACCGGCTGCGAAAAGAATTGGAAGCTGCTTCGGAATCATATAGATACTTTCTTTTTTCTCCATTATAAGCATCCCGGTAAACATGCTATAATACGCGTTCACTGTAAAGACAAAGGAGCACAGTGGATCTGAAATATATTTTTCCAGATGTTCGTCATCACTGGTTACCCAATCCGCGCGTGTCTTTGGATTCTTGAATTTCCTATTATAGGCACCGACTGCCATTCTATCCACCAGTTTACTTTTATAATGCCAGCCACGGAACATCGCCAGTGTCCTACACAATCTTCTTCCAAACTGAAGTGTCGCTCTCTGCTGATCTGCTACAACTCCGATAAACATTGCTCCCGCCAGCCCATTTCCATACATCTGTACATACTGGCGCAAAAGACTTGAGCCCATGCTATGTCCTAACATAAAGTAAGGTACATCCGGATATTTCTTCATCGTCCGCTGACGAAGTGTATGCATATCTCCGATCACGCATGCATTTCCATATTTTTCATTAAAAAATCCATACTCCGACTTGCTCTGCACAGATTTTCCATGTCCTAAATGATCGTTTCCAACGACATAATATCCATGACTACACATGAATTCTGCAAATTCATCGTATCTCTTAATATATTCCACCATTCCATGGCTTAACTGCAGGACAGCTTTCACTTCTCCTTCCGGTTTCCACTCAATCGTGTGGATCTCCGTATTGCCATCCTTTGAAGGGAAATAAAACTCATCTCTCATCGTTCATTCACTACCTGTCATCTAATTTGATATAATCACGATATGGTGCAAGCGGCTTATAAGCCGGACGTATGATCTTATCTACATTCTTCAACTCTTCCAGTCTGTGTGCACTCCATCCAACGATACGTGCTGCCGCAAAAATTGGAGTATATAATGCCGGTGGAAGATCAAGCATGCTATAAACAAGTCCACTGTAGAAATCTACGTTCGCATTAACACCTTTATACATCTTACGTCTCTCGCTAATGATCTCCGGTGCCATCTTCTCTACTTTCTCATACAGTGCATATTCTGCCTCGTGGCCCTTTTCATATGCAAGCTGCTTTACAAACTTCTTGAAGATCTCCGCTCTTGGGTCGGATACAGAATAAATCGCATGTCCCATTCCATAGATCAGACCTCTCTTATCAAACGCTCTCTTCTCCAGCAGTGCCTCAAGGTAAGCTCTGATCTGATCATCATCCTGCCAGTCTGTCAGCTGCGTCTTCATATCTTCAAACATCTGTGTTACTTTTACGTTCGCACCACCATGTTTTGGCCCTTTCAAGGACGCCATAGCTGCTGCAATTGTAGAATAAGTATCTGTTCCTGAAGATGTAACAACATGCGTTGTAAATGTTGAGTTGTTACCACCGCCATGATCCATATGAAGAACAAGAGCCATATCAAGGATCTTCGCCTCAAGTTCTGTATACTGACGATCTTCTCTGAGCATCATCAGAATATTCTCTGCCATAGACAGTTCTTTCTTCGGTGCATAAATATACAGGTCTTCACCCATTTTATAATTGTAAGCAAGATAGCCGTAAACCATAAGCATTGGGAACTGGCTGATCAGGTTCAGACTCTGACGCAGTACATTCGGAATGCTTGTATCATCCGCTTTGTCATCGTAAGAATAAAGCTGAAGAATACTTCTTGTAATACTGTTCATCATATCACGGCTCGGAGCCTTCATGATCACGTCACGTACAAAATTCGGTGGAAGCATCCGGCGGTCAGCTATCATATCCTTAAAATTCTCAAGTTCCTTCTGATTCGGAAGCTCTCCAAAAAGAAGCAGATATGCAATCTCCTCAAATCCAAAATGTTTCGCCTCAAGGAATCCGCTTACAAGATCTTTAATATTGTAACCTCTGTAATAAAGATTACCTGCACACGGTACGGATACACCGTCTACAATCTTTGTTGCACACACATCGGATATATTTGTCAATCCGGCAAGTACACCTTTACCGTTCAGATCTCGAAGTCCTCTTTTTACCTCGTATTTGGTATAGAGTTCTTTGTCAATTGCATTGTTCGTTTCACATTTCAGAGCAAGTTCTTCAATCTCCGGAGTGATGTCAAAAAATATGCTGTTAATATCTTTGGCCATGGGCTCTTCCTCCTTCTCTTGTTTCTTCTCATGTCTTTTTATCTTTTAATTATACTAGATATCCGTCCATGAAACAATTAACTGAATATTAAATCTTTATGAATCAAAAAGTGAAGAAGAATAAAGTTGCTGTCCACTACATTTTTGTAAACAGCAACTTTGTAAATTCCTTTAATATTATTTTATCTGCAATCATAAAGAAAATCTGCCAGTTTTGCAAATTCTTCCAGCGTAAGGGCTTCCCCTCGAATAGATGCACCTCTTCCGAGTGCTTCAATCGCTGCCTCGATTTCTTCCTTCGCGTAGTCAAGTTCTGCCGAATTCTTCAGTCCATTTGCCAAAGTCTTTCTTCTCTGGTTAAAGGAGGCACGGATAATACGGAACATAAGCTTTTCATCCTTTACCTTCACCGGTGGTTCTTCATAACGTTCCAGACGGATTACCGCTGATCCAACCTTCGGACGAGGCATAAAGCAGTTCGGTGGTACATTTGCCACAATATATGGTTTCGCATAATATTGCACAGCCAAAGACAGTGCACCATAGTCCTTCGTTCCCGGTCCCACCTGCATACGGTCTGCAACTTCTTTCTGAACCATAACTGTAATACTCTTAATCGGAACATGATTCTCAAAAAGTCCCATAATGATCGGCGTTGTAATGTAATATGGCAGGTTGGCCACAACCTTGATCGGTTTTCCTCCATTTTCCTCTTCTGCAAGCTTTGCAATATCTACTTTCAGAACGTCATTGTTAATAACACGGGCATTGTCATAATCTGAAAGCGTATCTTCCAGAATCGGAATCAGTGCCTTGTCAATCTCAACTGCAACAACTTTTCTTGCTGCACATGCCAGATACTGTGTCATCGTTCCGATTCCCGGTCCGATTTCCAATACAAAATCATCTTTTGTAATCTCTGCTGCCGCAATAATTTTGTCCAGTACATGTGTATCGATCAGAAAGTTCTGACCGAACTTTTTCTGGAATACGAAATTATATTTCTGTAATACTTCTATCGTATTCTGTGGATTTCCAAGTGTTGGTTCTTTCATCTCATCTCTCCATTTCTTATAATTGATATAAATCCCTTGCATTCTTCTCTGTCTGTTCGATCACCTGCTCCGCAGAAATGCCTTTTAGCTCTGCAATCGCTTCTACAACATATGGCAGGTACAAGGATGAATTTCTCTTCCCTCTGAACGGTGTCGGTGCCAGATACGGACAGTCTGTCTCAAGAACAATTGACTCCAGTGGAATTTCTTCTACAATCTCTTTTAACTTCTTTGAGTTCTTGAATGTCACAACACCGCCGACTCCGATGTAATATCCCATCTTTACATATTCTCGCGCCATCTCAAGGCTGTAAGAATAACAGTGTATCACACCTTTGAGTCCTTTTCCATGTTCTTTCATAATTTCCATCGTATCAGCTGCCGCCTCACGGCTATGGATCATCACAGGTTTGTTCATCTCTCGTGCAAGATCCAGCTGTCTGATGAACCAATGTTTCTGCAGATCATGCCCTTCTTTATCCCAATAATAATCAAGTCCGATCTCGCCAACCGCAACGATCTTTTCTTTCTTTAATACTTCTCTCATTCGAGCGAAATTCTCTTCATTCAGTGCACCGACTTCGTCCGGATGTACACCTACTGATCCATATATAAATGAATATTTCTCTGCGAGTTCTACTATCTTATCCCAGGACTCTACTGTCGCCGCTGCATCCACAATTGTTCCAACGCCGCCTGCTGCCATACTGCTTAGTAGCTCATCTCTGTCTTTGTCAAACTGCTCATCATCATAATGCGCATGTGTATCAAATATCATTTTATTTACCGCCTATTTTCAATATTTCCAGTCTTATGCTTTAGTTTAACACATGTTAGCTCTAAAATACAACTATGAGAACAAAGCAGCGAGATACAGGTCATTTCCCATATCTCGCCGCTTTTCTTTCATTTTATCATATTTAATGATTGACTAATGATTTCTATAGTAATTGATCAGACATCCGTCAAGAATGATCTCACGCTCTGCGTCTGTCAGATCTCCCAGCTTAAGGTTCAGTTCTTTGAGTTCATCACCTACAACATAAGCTTTGATCACATCCGCTTTCTCTTCTACTGCTTTTCTCACATTAGGAACAAAGATGTAATCTCCGTTCTTAAAGGAAAGTGGTTCATGATCTTCTTCTGTCAGGAATGGGAGCATTCCCCAGTTAATCAGGTTTGAACGATAACGCTTTGTTGCATACTCTGTTGCGATGTTTGCCCATCCGCCAAGTACCTTCTGGCAGGAAGCTGCCTGCTCACGAGCAGATCCGTCTCCTGGTTTTACTGCGAAGATTGTACTTCCGACACCAAGGTTACCCTTGCCAACTTCCGGATATGTCTCGTGGATCTTATCCATCACCGGTTTCAGTTCTGCAAGAGCATCTACCGGACATTCATCTGCTTCAATTGCTTTCTGAGCTTTCTGTACTTCTTTCGCACGTCCGACATATGCAGGGTCTTTTCTTGAAAGAGCGAACTCTGCAAGTCCCAGCGGATTAGAACGGTAAGAAGATGTCTCTCCGGACGGAATCAGCTCATCTGTTGTTGTAACAGGATCATGGATCTCAGATACAACCTTCACAAGCAGGTTCTGTGGAAGTGCTGACATTGCCGGCCAGTCCTTAATGTTTGGTCCAAATTTAATCTCAACGCTTGGATCAGCAACGCCCTTGCTGTCAAATACACGGTTTGCATAAATGTTCTTATCAAAGTGATATTTCTGTCCTTTGTACTCTACATCCATTGCTGTTGCCGGTGTTAAGAATCCTTTGTTTGCTGCTGTTGCTGCGATAGAACGAGCATCCATCAGTGCTACAGAAGAGATCTGTCCATTCTGCAGCTTACTTCCTTCACGGTTCGGGAAGTTTCTTGTTGTATGACGGATAGAGAATGCGTTATTCGCCGGAGTATCTCCTGCTCCGAAGCACGGTCCACAGAATGCTGTCTTCACAACAGTTCCTGCTTCCATAAGATCTGCAATTGCACCATTCTTAACAAGTTCCATATAAATCGGTGTACTTGCCGGGTAAACGCTGAATGTAAATTCATCTGCTCCGATGTTCTTTCCTTTGATGATATCTGCAGCTGCACAGATATTTTCAAATCCACCACCTGCACATCCTGCGATGATTCCCTGCTCTACATAGAACTTACCGTTTCTGATCTTATCCTGCAGAGAGTAATCAACTGCACCGTCAAGACTTACAAGTGCTTTCTGCTCTACATCATGAAGGATGTCTGCCAGATTTGCGTTCAGTTCATCAATTGTATAAACATTGCTTGGGTGGAACGGCATTGCGATCATTGGCTTGATCTCGCTTAAGTTCACATAAACCATACCGTCATAATATGTAACTGCTCCAGGATTCAGTTCTTTGTAATCTTCACTTCTTCCGTGAATATCATAGAACTCCTGAATCTTCTCATCTGTTTTCCAGATAGAAGACAGACAAGTTGTCTCTGTTGTCATAACGTCGATTCCGATACGGAAATCTGCACTAAGCTTGCTGACTCCAGGTCCAACAAACTCCATAACCTTGTTATTCACATAGCCGTTCTTGAATGTAGCTCCGATGATTGCAAGAGCAACGTCCTGCGGTCCTACACCTTTCATCGGCTCTCCGTCTAAGTAAATTCCGATCACGCCCGGCATCTTAATATCATAAGTCTTGTTCAGAAGCTGTTTCACAAGCTCCGGTCCACCTTCACCCATAGCCATCGTTCCGAGTGCTCCGTAACGTGTATGGCTGTCAGATCCAAGGATCATTTTTCCTCCGCCTGCAAGCATCTCACGGGCAAACTGATGAATAACTGCCTGATGCGGTGGTACATACATACCGCCGTACTTCTTCGCACAAGTTAGTCCAAACATATGATCATCTTCGTTGATTGTTCCACCAACTGCACAAAGACTGTTATGACAATTTGTAAGTACATACGGCATCGGGAACTTCTCAAGTCCTGACGCACGTGCTGTCTGGATAATTCCAACAAATGTAATATCATGGGATGTCAGCTTATCAAAACGGATCTGCAGACGCTCCATGTTCTCGGATGTATTGTGTGCCTTTAAAATACCATATGCCATTGTGTTCTGAGCGGCTTCTTCCTTCGTCAGCGGAACCTGCACATTTCCTGTGTCTTCTACTATCTCTGTTCCATTGAGAAGATATACGCCATTCTCGTACAATTTAATCATGTAAAGACCTCCTTCAATCTGATCTATAGTTTTGAAATAACTGCTACCATATTAACATATTTCAGTGTTTCGGTAAATCTAAATTTTCGCAATTCAGCATTGTAACTCAATAAAGTGCAATTTTTACTGATTTTTTAGATAGAAAGCGGAAATCTCATCTCAATAATAAACTCATTTTTCTCTGTCTTTGCGCTGATTTCTCCATTCATACGTTTCACAAGTTCCTTTGCAATAGATAGTCCCAATCCGGTAGATGTTTTGCTCCTTGCCACATCCGCTTTATAAAATCTGTCAAAGACATGTTCTATATCAATCTGCTCCGAATATATCACCTGATTCCTGATTCGCAATACTGCATGCTCCTGCTTGCGCTCTAACACAATACTTATCTTCTTTTCTCCATGATCCAGGCCATTTTTAATTACATTCTGAATAACACGGTGGAGTCCTTGTTTATTTCCGGCTATGGACAACAGTTCTTCTGTAATCTGAATATCCGGCTGGATTCCCCTTCTTACCCAGTCATCATAATAGGAAAACACCGTTTCTTTCAGAATCCGGTTGATACAGCAAGGCGTCAGTTCCAGACTATAGGATTCATTTTTTAACTTTGTGAACATGAAAAGTTCTTCCAGCATTTCATTCAGACTGTGTATTCTTTCATGAATAATATTCAGATAACGTCTCTGGTCTTCGACATTTTCGCATTCTTCCATAAGCTGAAAATATCCATCCAGAGATGTCAGCGGTGTCCGGATATCATGGGAAAGATTCGTATAAGTATCCGCGATCAAAGCTTCTTTCTCCTGATAACGCTGCTTTTCTTTTCTTTGTAATTCCAGAAGTTCATTCAATCTGTCTGAAAGCGTTCCGATTCCACCCAAATCAAACTCGCGTTGAATCAACATGTTACTGTCATGTTTCATCAAGAACGCCAATTGGCGGCAGATGTCCTTCACCTGCCGCTGATATTTCCACATAATAATAAATTGTAAAATGATAATTCCTGCTAATATTCCAATTACGATATACATCCGCTAAATATCCCTCTTTTGAAAAACAGCACTGCTTGCAGCTATCATTATGACAGCAAACACAATCGCCACGCCGAATGCTACCAGACACTCATTTCCACTTGGATTCATAGGAAGCAGTGATAATTTCCCGGTTATCGTATACTTATAAATCTGGAAATTCTGGATTCCCATTTTCCGAACAGCACTGTTTATTAATCCGTATACGATACTCATTATATTCATTGTAAGACAAATCGCAATGACCATGCTGATCACATTATTTTTCAGAATAATTGCAATCGCCATGCAGATCAACACGAGTGCATAATGAAGTGCCAGCTCCGTCAGGAAATAAGACAGAATAGCTTTTGAACTTCCCAACGTCAATTCTTTGAATACTATATAGTTCGCAGCTCCCTGGAGTAAGAATGCACCTGCCATTGTCAGCACCGTAAAGACCGCCAACGCAATAGATCTGGAAAAAATCAGTGCTCCTCTTTTTTGAACCTGGCCGCCAATATTTTTAATATAACCGCTTCCAATATCCGCTGTTGAAAACATCACAGCAAAAATCACCAAAAACAACGCATAAAATTTTCCCTGAGAATTTGCAAAGAAAATGTCATACACTGTAACCTTTTCTCCCGGTTCTGTCGGCAGTGTCACCATCATTCCCACATTAATATTCTCCGCAGTCGGTTCCGCAAACTGCTCCTGCCGCACGGTATCTTCTTTACTTAATAAATCATAATCTGTTTTACACATAAACGTTGTAAACAGTACTGACACAACCAGCACGATCCATACTACATACATACTTTTGGTGCGAAACATCCGGTACAAATCCATTTTTATCATATTAAGCATGACTGGCACCTCCTGTCAGATTCAGGAAATACGTTTCCAGTTCTTCACTTGTTATCGAAAGCCCTTTTACCGGAATTCCTGCCTTTGCAAGCTCCATATTCAACGCTGCGCTTTCATTCAGACGTTCAAAAATGTGAATATGTTCTTTGTCTGTTACCTGATAATTCGTGAATCCCATAGCATCCAGCACCGGAATTGCCTGCTTCGGATCAGCCAGTGTTAATTCCATCCGCTCACTGCATCTTCGCATTAATTCTTCTCTCGTAAGCTCCTGCAATAGACTTCCATTGTGAATAATTCCATAATCAGTAGCAATCTTCGATAATTCCTCCAGAATATGACTGGAAATGCAAATCGTCATATTCCTCTCTTTCTGAAGTCTCTGAATCGTGTCACGGACCTCAGCAATTCCCTGTGGATCCAACCCATTGATCGGTTCATCAAGGACTAACAGATCCGGTTCTCCAACCAACGCAAGACCAATTCCCAGACGCTGTTTCATTCCAAGAGAAAAGTGTTTTGTCTTTTTCCGTCCCACATGCTCCAGACCTACTGTTTTCAATATCTCATCAATGTAACCTGCTTTCTTTATCCCAAACAGCTTACATTTGATATTCAGATTTTCATATGCGGTCATATTTCCATATAATCCCGGTGCTTCAATCAGACATCCCACACGGGAGCGGACTTTCTGTAAATCCTTCCCCTTGTATCCGAAGATTTCAATCTCTCCACTCGTTGGCCTGGAAAGTCCACTGATCATCTTCAGGCAAGTCGTCTTCCCGGCTCCATTTCGTCCGATAAATCCATAGATAGCGCCCTTTTTAATATGCATGCTGACACTGTCCACAGCTTTATGATGTCCATACCGCTTCGTCAGTCCTCGTGTTTCCAATAACATCTCACTCAAATTTTTCATCTCCTTTTTCTTATCTGCATTTATCATAAAAGATGAATCCTAATCAAACGCAAATAAATAGTAAAAAAAGAGTAAAGATTACGCATGAAGACGATAACCGATTCCCCATACTGTCTCAATGTATTCCTCCGAAGTCACTTGTTTGATCTTCTTGCGGATGTTGCTGATATGTACGTCCAATGTCTTCGTCTCACCAATATAAGGTTCGTCCCAGGCATATTCGAAAATATCCTCTTTACTGAAAACCTGTTTTGGATTCCTGAGCAGTAATTCTAAAATCGCAAACTCCTGTTTTGTGATCTTCGGAAGTATCTTTCCAGCAATTTCAACCTGAAATGTATCTCTGTTTAATAGCATATCTTTAAATGAAAGCGTATGCTGTTCCTCTGCTTCCTTTTCTTCTTTATGACGGAGTTGTACCTGAACTCTTGCCAGCACTTCCCTGATTTCAAATGGTTTCGTTATATAATCATCCGCTCCGCTCGTTAAAACCTCTACCTTTTCATCCAGGCTGTCTTTTGCAGTTAACACAATAACCGGAAGATTTCCCTTTTTCCGTATTTCCTCCAGAACTGCCTCACCTGGAATTCCGGGCAGCATCAGATCCAGCAGAACAAGTGCGTAATCATGATCCTGCATATTTAGAAGCAGCTTTGCTTCGGTCCCGGAAAATGCCTGCTCACAAGAATAGCCTTCTTTGGATAATGCCTCCTGAAGCAAGTTATTAATATTTGTATCGTCTTCTACAATCAGTATTTTCTGCATGATATTGCTCCTTTATCTTCCTCAATACTCGGCCATGATTTTCTGAGTGCTGCATAAGAAATCAAGAAGTTTGCAAGCCATCCGGCCGGTACTGCAAGCCAGACAAATGCAATTCCAAACCGCGGTGCACAAATCAAAGCAACAGACAAACGGATTGCAAGATTTACCATATTCGCAATGAGAAACGGACGCATGATTCCAAGTCCGCGAAGAACACCATCGGTTGCCATCTTAATACCCATGAAGATGAAAAAATACCCCAGCCATCTCATATAATCACCAGATACCTGATACGCTAAAGCTGTTCCATCTTTTCCAAGGAATAAGGAAGAAATCTGATTGTGCAGTGATTCAATGACCAGAAAAGCAAGGAGTGCAAAACATATATCTAACACCAGTGCCGCATGATAGCCTTTTTTGAGCCGTTCGATTTTCTTTGCACCAAGATTCTGGGATATATACGGCGAAATCGCATTGCCGATGGATACAAAAATCAGTGAAAAAACATTTTCCACTCGCATCGTTGCCGAATAACCTGCGAGCGCCTGTGTGCCAAATGGATTTACACCCGCCTGTACGATCATCATACCAATCGACACTGTAGACTGCTGAAGAACTGACGGTATGGCAATTTGAAGCATCGAATATAACTCCTGTCCGTCAAACCATTCAAACTGACATTTATATCGCCTCATTCTATAAAAGAAAATCAGAAATGAAAAGACTGCGGAAATCCCCTGTGCAATAAGCGTTGCCAGAGCCGCACCAAACACGCCGAGACCAAGTCCGGCTACCATCCAAAGATCCATAAAAATATTTAATACGGATGAAAAAATCAGAAGAACTAACGGAATTCTGGATTCACCGATGGAAGTAAACATCGTTGAGAGGATGTTGTACATAAACAGAAATGGGAATCCCACAAAATAAACCCGCAGATACAGCACTGCTTCATCCAGTATATCAGGAGGTGTTTGTAATAAACTCATCATTAAATGTGAAAAGCAAAAACCAAAGATTCCAAGTAGTATGCTCAGGACTAAAAAGCTGATCAGCGATGTCGACACAATTGTTTTCATTTTACCATAATCTCTGGCTCCAAAATAACGGCTTACGAGTACACCTGCGCCTACACCGGCGCCCAGAGCTACACAAATGAAAACATTCGTAAGTGCAGCACAGGCACCGACAGCCGCAAGTGCCGAAGAACCAACAAACTGACCGACAATGATCGAATCAGCCATATTATATATCTGCTGAAAAAAACTGCCTAAGATCATAGGCATTGCAAAAACAGTTAACGCTTTCAGGGGCGCATCTGTAATTAGATATTCATCTTTTGACATGATCATACTTCTCCTCAATCAAAATCTCTGGTAATATTTGTAAGCCATTTCTTTCTGAAATAGTGAATAAATACCACGGGCATTTTCTCGAACTCATCTAAAGTCATTACAAAGTAAACCCAGACAGGCGGTAATTTAAAAACATATGCTGCAAGGAAAGTAGCCGGAACTGCAACAAGCCACATAAATATGGAATCTACGATCATTCCAAATCTGGAATCACCGCCGCCTCTGAAACACCCACATATAAGGCAGGTATTAATTCCTTCTCCCACAAGACGCCAGGTTGTCATAATTATAAAAATGCTAAGATAAGAAAGGGCAGTCTCGGTCAATTTATCCCGATAGAAGTCCAGTATCAGAGGACGAATCGCCAGAATAATAACGCATCCGATCAGGCTTACAGCAAGTGTTATCCTAAGCATCCGTTTCCCGTATTCTCCGGCTGTATCAATTTGATCTTTCCCTAACTCCTGGCTGATAATGATAGTCGTAGCGTTGGCAAAACCGCGACAGGCAATAGCACCAATATTTACCACCATAACAGCAACCGCATTTGCGGCAACCATGTCATCTCCGATATGCCCAAGAATTGCTGCAAATGCTGAAGTGGCAAAACTCCAGACAACATCATTTACCACGGCTGGAGTGGCAATTTTCATAAAGTCATGAAACAAAATACCTGATTTCGCAAAGAAATATTTTATCCGGAATCTGACATCTGAACTGTTTAATGAATAGATGAGACAAATTAATACCTCTGTAATTCTGGCAATCACAGTACCAAGTGCAACACCTGTAACGCCAAGCTTTGGAAATCCAAACAGACCAAAGATAAATGTGGCATTACAAAGTACATTGACACAAAGAGAAACAATGTACGTAATAGAAGGCAGCATTATTTTTCCAATACTTCGAAGAGCGCTCATAAAAACCTGCGAGAACCCCATAAACATAAATGAAAATGAAATCACCTTCAAATACTCACTTCCGGCAGCAATCGTATCCGGACTATTTGTGAAAATCTTCATAACCGTAACCGGCATAGTAAAGGAAATAACGAAAAATATAAGCGAGACGATCAGTGAAATCCGTTCCGCAAGACCGAGAATCCTTTCTACTGTCTTTTTATCCCCTTTTCCCCAGTACTGGGCACACAGAACCGAAGTTCCTGTAGCCATACCGTAATATAAGCAGAACAGAATAAACGTATACTGGTTCGCAAGTGATGAAGCTGACATCGCCGTCTGGCTTACGTATCCAAGCATTACCGTATCGGCAATGTTTACCAATGTTCCAATCAAATTTTGAATCATGATCGGAAAGGCTAATTTTGATGCGTATTTTAAGAAATCTTTTTTATTTAGCATACAACTGTTCTTCCTTAATTCTATAAATGTTTAATCTACAGTACTGTTTTTGCAGCATCATCAGCCTTCCTCTTCTCCGTAATGTTTACTCAAAGAGAAGCCTCTTCCTCGTACCTCTGTAACTCTGCTGATGATCATAAATGCCTCCGGGTCAATCTGTCTGATCAATTTCTCAACTTGTGGAAGTTCTCGATTAGACACAATACTCAATACAATCTGCTTTTGTTCTTGTTTGTAACCGCCTTCCCCATACAGCATCGTCACGCCTCTGTCTACCTGCGCAAGAATTGCCTGACGTACTTCTTCCACCTGTTTGCTGATAATCTTCACTTCCGTCTTGGTATTTCCCATCACTAACACTTTGTCCAGCACTGTCGTGTAGATCATTACCAGTAAAATTCCGTATAAAACGCGTTCCGGAGGATTATATAGAATCTGCGGTAACAGAATCAATATATCAAATACATTCAGACTCACTGACACCGGAATTCGAAAATACTTATTCAAAATCAACGGTGGAATATCCATACCTCCGGTAGAAGCTCCTGTTCGAATTACAATACCAAGTCCAATCCCGATTCCAAGTCCGGCAAAAATCGTATTCAGCATTGAATTATCCGTAATCACCAGATCACCAAAAATATGATTGGCCGCTTCCAATGCAATTGGATATGTGAAAGAACTGAGAATTGTCGTCAGTGCAAATTTCTTACCAAGAAAAATCACTCCAACTATCAGCATCACAATATTAAATGCTAAGACAAATCCAGAAATTGATGCTCCCGTAAAATGCTTCACTACCAGACCAATACCGGTTGTTCCTCCTGTCATCAGATTCCCCGGTAAAAGAAAAAGTTTGATTACAAACGCATAGAAAACGTTTCCAAAAATGACCTTTGCAACGGTACTTGCCCGCTTTAAATATGCCTTATCCATAAATTCCTCCCATTAGCCATATGATTTTGATTATCCCCAAAAACGTCCGTTAGAGAATCTTCCCTAACAGACGTTTTTCAAAGTATTTCCTAATACAGTGATATTATACTGAGAAATGCGGGCAGTTTCAACAGGATTTTTCAAGGCACAACATATTGGGGGAAATAATAGTAGGATACAAAAATAACCTCAGTGCAAAGCTATGAGGTGACTTTTGTAATTAATAAAAATGTGGACTAATCGTCTAACGGTAGTTCTTTTTTCTAATATCGATATTAAGTCTGACTAGATATTATTACTCGATAATTGTAGAAATTTTACCTGTTTCTGCTGTAGGTCTGCCTTCAGGAATAGCAGACCGGTGTACAAATGTGATTTTCCGTGTGATTCGTGGGGAAAATCCAGATTTTCCGATGTGTCCATGTGGGTTTGGAGATTTTGTTATCATGATGTTATCACAGTTTTATAGTTCACTCATTATTCCATCTACTTTTTTCATAATGTAATCCGGTACAATATTAAACTTCATAACATCAAGATAGTGTAAATAATCATTTTCTATATGATAGGTTTCATCAATAAATTTATACCATGCACTGTCCATCGGTCTTAAACGCAACTGTTTATCATCAACTATGTCTTTCAACGCCCTGAACAATTGAATTTTCAGATAAGCATTTAATTCCGAATTATACAATTCTTTGATATGATCTATCGTATATGTATTTTCAAGCAACTCTTCATAATTAAAATCTGGAATAAATTCTTTGATTTTATTTAATCCTTCATTGATTTCTTCAGGTAACATATCCTCATATACATCACTAGCAATTTTTCTTTTTATCGGTCTGGCATGTACAAGGCAAGATAAAATCTCATATGCATTTCCCCAAGCATCTCTGCATTCATTTAATTCGCATAATTTCCTAAGAAAAGCAATTCGGCTTACAACATTAACATTCTCATCAGTAGAAATCTCTTTACACTCACGCAAAATCAACTTAACGTCATCTTCCGGATTAATATCTTTTTCTATCACTTTTCCTTCAACATTACAAATAAATGAAGCAACCGCTTTACTTTCATCTAATTTCCCAACTACAATAAAATCCGTAATAGGTTCAAAATCATGTGTTAATAACAGTACTGTTTTACCTGCAAACGTAACATTTTTATTGCCTACATTTTTGAACATTCTCTGTAGAATAGCATATTTTTTATTAGTATCGAACGAAGAAATCGGATCATCCAAAATAATCAAATCAGAATCTTGCAAATTGGCATAATACATAAAAAGTATCAATGAAAATGCATTTTTCTCTCCCCAACTTAAATGTTGTCTGATTTTTGTAACATCTGTTTTTTCTTCTGTAAAACATTGTTTCAATATAGTTCTACTATTGGATTCATCTTCCGTTTTAATTACTAACTCATAATTTATGCCGGCTGTTTTCAGAAATTCATTTATGTCCGTTTGTGATTGAACTATAGTTGCCTGCATAATTCCCTTGAGTGCTCCCATTTCCTGTTTTAGGACCGCAACTTCCGACCGCAATTTATCTACTTTATTATTAATCCGTTCAAATACTCCCTCTATTTTTTCACCACCAAATATATGGAATAATTCTTGCGGAAATATCATTGATGCAATTTGTGTGTCTAGTTTCGATATATCATTTATGACGATCTTTCTGTTTCCAAACTCTTCAATAGCAATAAATCTGGACAAAATCAAATCAAATTCCCCCAGCAAATCGCTCATAATCTTTTCAATAATATCTTCCGGGGTATCATTTTTCACATAAGATATCAACGTTGTATATTGGTCTGGTTTAATATAAGCTTCCAAACTTTCCAGCAGATCTAATAGTTCCTTCAAATTTTGTGAATCTGTTTTTGTATAATTCTTTTGAAATATCTCTTTACGCTTGTCGTGTTCAATCCGGTTTACCTTTTCAGAACAATACGGACATCTGTCTTCAATGTCATATGTATCGCCTTTGTTCTTCCAGTCTATCCACTCTATATTAATATCTTTATTCGCAAAAAAATCTTTGTAAACCTCTAATTCATTTGGAACATTATACAGATTTTGTTTTGTTAACAGACTTTTCATTGTTCCACGTCTGTTCAATGTTCCCTTGGCTGTTCTTTTAAACTTTCCACCAATTTTTTCCATCAATTCCTGCAATTCTATAACTTCTGAATCTTTTTCCATAATCTGATGTAACGACTTTAAATGCTGATCCAACTGCTCTTTCTTACTATCATACGTCGGTGTTTTTAAAAAAACTTCAAACGAATTCTCTATCACCTCATCCTCTTTAAAAACAACCTTGTCAACAAACTCCTCATTAAACACAAGAACCTTTTCAAATGGGGGATTCATTGTTACACCAGCCGGGTCCTCTGCAAAATATGATTTTAACTCCTGAAGCTTTTCTGGATTATTTGCTACTTCTATTGCCTTTGCTATCGTCGTCTTTCCAGTTCCATTTATTCCATACTTAATATTTAATTTTCCTTCTTCAACCTTTATGTTACCCGTCAAAATACTGTTACAATTTTTCACTTCTACATGATACATCTACACCCCTCCAGATTATTTTTCATAGTCCATCTTCGCATACCTCATAATATACGAATTTAAGCCAACGCCCTTCCTTGCAAGCATTTTCATCTGCTCAACTTTATCTATTCCTGCACTTCTGTAAGAATAACGATAACGAGCTCCTCTTCCAAAAACTACATCTATATAGTCCTGTCCAATTGAATACGCTTTTACATTAGAATTTCCGCCCAAGTTTAAATATTCTTCCATAATAATACCTCTTTCTCTAAATGTCGTTTTTTTGTTAGCACTCGCCGCTGATGAGTGCTATTTTTTTATCATTGTACCATACTATCCTTTAAGCTACAAGTTCAAAAAATAAAATCAGCACGATCTCTGAAACTGAATTTCAAAAGATCATGCCATAATTTAAATTTCCCGAAAATAATCCAACTCACCAAAAAAATCTATTATTTGTCCTACTATTTTATCCCTGTATATTTCATCTTTTTTCATTTCCTTTATTGTACATTCCCATATAATAAGCTGCTTTATTTTGAGTTCCTGTAATTCTTTTCTGACTATTTTATCCCTATTTACATTTGCACTAAACTTTTTCTGCCAGAATTCTATCTTTGATTTTGGCATATAAGCATATTTGCATCCCTCATGCCTGTGCCAAAAACACCCATGTACAAAAATTGCTGTATTATATTTTTTCATGTATATATCTGGATGTCCCGGTACACTTTTTGAATTTACTCCGTATCTGTAACCCTTGGCAAACAATAATTTTCTCAGATATATTTCCGGTTTCGTATTCTTTGAATGTATTGCTGCCATATTTTTGCTACGTTCTTCCGGACTTTTTATATCCATAATTATATCTGCTTTCTCTCATAAAATTTCTGTTTTTCTTTTACTTCTTCCAAAAACATTTTCACAGAATAGAGCCAATCTCGCTGTTTTAATGTATATGTTTCATGAATTGGCAATGGCAACACCAGTTGTAATTTTTTATTAATCATTTCATTAGTCTGATTTTCACTTATTGCCGATTCAAGTGTCAGCAAGTGTTTGCGTTCTATTCGCTCTGCTTCAGACAATACCTGTCGCCATCTGTCTTTACATGTACTTTTAGCTCCCAACATTGTCAATTCTACTTCCGGATATGTTTTATCTCTGTACGCTTCTATATTTGGGAAAATAAAATCCGGCTTCGATTTATCTTCAGTAACTGGTGTATGTGAATATATAATTTTCTGTTCTTTTAACAATGCTTCTATATGATTCTCCAAAGATAATCCTGCTCTGCTTTTTCTTCTGTTTTGCACAGAAAGCGAAAATTGGATAAATGCATCCACATCAACATCTTCACCCACCTTAAATCCCTGCTGAATTCGCTCTTTTATCAGATATTGTTCCAGTAACTTAAATAATGCTTCCTCTCGGTTCACCCATTTAAGTAAAGTATCATCTGGATTTTCTACAGGATCTACATCCGTAATTGTATTTCTTGCATATGCAGAAAATTCCCTTGTCGTTGGAAAACTTCCATGAAATTCAATTAACATCGGTTCAAGATAAGATTCTATACTTCGATCTTCATATTCAATTCCTATTTGTTCTAAAATCATTCTGACAGCGAATTCAATTTGTTTATCTCCACTGCTAAATTCAGTTTTTCCAATAAATCTTTCCGCATCTTCCTCGTTCAAATCGAATAACCAATATAACTGATTTTCTATTGTACTATCTTTCTTGGCAATGATAATAAGTAAGGTATCATCTGTTCTTTTGCATATAAAAAGACTGTCTCCGACTTTTGCACGTTTTGATACTTCTGTCGTTGGAAAGTAAAATCTCCATTCTGTCCTTTTTGGATTATTGTACCTTGAATCATACCATGTCATCTTTCCGGATGCATCTATAGTAAAATCATCTTCCATATATAAAAATATCGTGTCAAACTCTCTTCTTTGGATATCTGTTCCCAATATCTGTCGCATGGCTTTATTTCCATTAAGTTCATGCTGATTACTACTTTCAATATTAGCTTCAACTTCAGATAATTTTTTTACAATCACCCCGGAAAAGTATTTATTTAAATAACCTGTTTCCATTCCGCACCTTCTTTATCCAATCTGTCAATTTCATCTACAATTAGTTTTGCAACTTCTCCCATTAATGGAACAACTACAGAATTTCCAAATTGCTTATATGCCTGTGTATCCGAAACAGGAATCTTAAATGTATCCGGAAAGCCCTGCAATCTTGCACATTCTCTTGGAGTCAGCCTTCTCGGATTCTTTCCTTCCTGTGCAATAAGCACTTCCGATCCATCTTTGTAATACCTAGCACTCAATGTCCGGGACACTCCATCCAAAGGAGCTATTCCATATCCAAATCCGTTACCAGCTGCCCGATGCTTTGCTGCGTAATTCTGCAGATATGTCCACAATTTATCAGACAATGTGTATTTGTCCGCAACCTCTTCATCAAGAATATCTCTCATAACGGGTTTTGGAACACGTGGTGTAAGATTAAACTCAAAATCAATTTTATCTCCATAGCGTTCTCTGTCAAATCCTACAATTAATATTCTCTCTCTGTGCTGAGGAACATAATTCTGTCCATCCAGAACTTTATAGAAAATTTCATAGCCCAACTCATCCAGTGACTCTCTGATTACCTGAAAAGTTCTTCCTTTATCATGGCTGCATAAATTTTTAACATTTTCAAGCATAAATGCCTTAGGTCTTTTTTCTTTCAATATCCTGCAGACATCAAAAAACAAAGTGCCCTGTGTTTTATCCTCAAATCCGGTGGCTCTTCCCATACTGTTTTTCTTTGATACCCCGGCTATTGAAAAAGGCTGACACGGAAATCCCGCAACCAGAATATCATGATCCGGAATATCTTCGGCATTAACTTTTGTAATATCTCCTTCCGGCTGTTCTCCAAAGTTTGCAAAATAAGTCTGCTGACTATATTTGTTCCATTCACTTGAATAAACACATTGACCGCCGGCCCGGTCAAATGCAATACGCATACCACCAATCCCAGCAAAAAGATCAATAAATGTAAATTTTTTCTCTTTCCCTGTATTCTTCTTCTTTTTTACATCACTCATATAATATGCTACTGCTTCTCTAACACAGTCCTGCATACTCAATTCATTCTTTTCTGAATATGAATTCAGCTCATTATATAACTCATCATCAACTCTTATATGTACCTGTCTCATTCTCATCACTCCCTGGGAATATATTTATACCTGTTTTTTCCCTATTATACTCTAATATAATTTAAAAAGCAAGCGAAAATACGAACATACTTTCGCTTGCTTTTTCCTTTTTAGTGGTTATCTACTACTATGAATACATAATTTTCAGAGTGCTTTCTTCCATCACTCCCCAATACTCAACCATCCTTTCCATCGGCATCTCTACTTTTTCTCGTATTTTTTTATTTTGACAACCGTTTTTTATACTATTCGCTATTCCATTCAAAATTTCCAACACAAAAAACCCACAGAGCATAAGCTCTGCGGGCATATTTCATTTTAAGTATCGATATTAAATCTATCTAGATATTAATTACTCGATGATTGAAGCAACTGTACCTGATCCTACTGTACGTCCACCTTCACGGATAGCGAAACGAAGACCTTCCTCCATAGCTACTGGATGGATCAGTTCAACTGTCATCTCTACGTTATCTCCAGGCATACACATCTCGATTCCTTCTGGAAGCTCGCAAACACCTGTTACGTCTGTTGTTCTGAAGTAGAACTGTGGACGGTAGTTATTGAAGAATGGAGTATGACGTCCACCCTCGTCTTTTGTCAGTACGTAAACCTGGCATGTGAATTTCTTATGGCAGCTTACTGTACCTGGTTTGATAAGAACCTGTCCTCTTTCGATCTCTGTTCTCTGAATACCACGAAGAAGTGCTCCGATGTTATCTCCAGCCTGAGCCTCATCAAGAAGCTTACGGAACATCTCGATTCCTGTTACAACAGTCTTCTTAACGTCCTCGTGGATACCGATGATTTCAACTTCGTCAGATACGTGAAGTGTTCCACGCTCTACTCTACCAGTTGCAACTGTTCCACGTCCTGTGATAGAGAATACGTCCTCTACTGGCATAAGGAATGGCTTGTCTGTAGCACGCTCTGGTGTTGGGATCCATGTATCAACAGCGTCCATGAGTTCCATGATCTTGTCTCCCCACTCTCCGTCTGGATCTTCAAGAGCCTTAAGAGCTGATCCCTGGATGATCGGTGTGTCATCTCCTGGGAAGTCATACTCGTTAAGTACTTCACGGATCTCCATCTCTACGAGTTCAAGAAGCTCTTCGTCGTCTACCATGTCACATTTGTTCATGAATACAACGATATATGGTACGTTAACCTGACGGGACAGAAGAATATGCTCTTTAGTCTGAGCCATAACTCCGTCTGTTGCAGCTACAACAAGGATAGCTCCGTCCATCTGAGCTGCTCCTGTGATCATGTTCTTAACGTAGTCAGCATGTCCTGGGCAGTCAACGTGTGCGTAGTGACGGTTAGCTGTCTCATACTCAACGTGTGCTGTAGAGATTGTGATTCCACGCTCTCTTTCTTCTGGAGCCTTATCGATGTTCTCGAAATCTACAGATGCGTTACCTTCTACTCTGTGAGAAAGTACTTTTGTGATAGCAGCTGTAAGAGTTGTTTTACCATGGTCAACGTGTCCGATAGTACCGATATTACAATGCGGTTTTGTTCTTTCAAATTTAGCCTTTGCCATTTTGAATATCCTCCTTAAAAATATAACCCTCAATGGGGCAACCTTGTTTTGGTTTTCTATTTTAAACCTGGCTAAGTTTGATTATATTTCAAACTTAGCCGATTTTCAAGCCTTTTATGATATTTTAGGCATTTTTGTTGGATAATACTTTCTCCTGTACAGACTTCGGTACTGGCTCGTATTTCTCAAAGAACATTGAGTAGTTACCACGTCCCTGTGTTCTGGAACGAAGATCTGTAGAGTATCCAAACATTTCTGACAGAGGAACGTACGCACGTACGATCTTTCCGCCACCGAGATCATCCATACCTTCAATACGTCCACGACGTGAGTTCAGGTCTCCGATGATATCTCCCATATATTCTTCAGGCATTGTAACCTCTACCTTCATGATAGGCTCAAGAAGTACAGGTGCGCCCTGTTTCATAGCATCCTTGAATGCAAGGGAACCAGCGATGTGGAATGCCATCTCACTGGAATCGACTTCATGGTAAGATCCGTCGTATACGTTAGCGTAAACACCAACTACAGGAAATCCTCCAAGGATACCAGACTTCATAGCTTCTTCAATACCTTCACCTACTGCCGGGATGTATTCCTTCGGAATAGCTCCACCAACTACAGTAGACTCGAACTTGTATGTCTCCTCACCGTTGACATCCATTGGCTCGAATTTAACTTTACAGTGTCCATACTGTCCACGTCCACCAGACTGTTTTGCATACTTGCTGTCGATATCAACTGCTTTTGTAATGGACTCTTTGTAAGCAACCTGAGGTGCACCTACGTTAGCCTCTACCTTGAACTCACGAAGAAGTCTGTCTACGATGATCTCAAGATGAAGCTCACCCATACCAGCAATGATTGTCTGTCCAGTTTCTTTATCTGTATGAGCACGGAATGTCGGGTCTTCTTCTGCAAGTTTTGCAAGAGACTCTCCAAGTTTTCCCTGTGAAGCCTTTGTCTTAGGCTCGATAGCGAGCTCAATAACTGGCTCTGGGAATTCCATGGACTCAAGAATTACTGGATGCTGCTCGTCGCAGATTGTATCTCCTGTTGTAGAGAACTTGAATCCGATTGCTGCAGCGATATCTCCTGAATATACTTTATCCAGCTCTTCACGCTTGTTGGCATGCATCTGAAGGATACGTCCAACACGCTCTTTTTTATTTTTAGTAGCATTCAGTACATAAGAACCGGAGTTCATAACACCTGAATACACACGGAAGTAAGCAAGCTTACCTACGAATGGGTCTGTCATGATCTTAAATACGAGAGCAGAGAACGGCTCTTCATCAGAAGAGTGTCTTACTACTTCGTTTCCGTCTTCATCAACACCCTCGATTGCCGGGATGTCTGTTGGAGCCGGCATAAACTCGATGATTGCATCAAGGAGTTTCTGAACACCTTTGTTTCTGTATGCAGTACCGCAGCATACCGGAACAGCTGTACACTCACATGTAGCTTTTCTCAGAACTGCTTTCATTGCATCGATAGAAGGTTCTTCACCCTCAAGGTATTCCATCATAAGGTCATCATCCAGCTCACAGATTTTCTCTACGAGTTCTGTGTGATAAAGCTCAGCTTCATCCTGCATCTCTTCCGGAATATCTGTTACAGTGATGTCTTCCCCCTTCTCATCATTGTAGATGTAGGCCTGCATCTCGAACAGATCGATGATTCCTTTGAATTCGTCTTCTTTTCCGATTGGAAGCTGAAGACAAATAGCGTTCTTTCCAAGTCTTGTCTTGATCTGATCTACAGCATTGTAGAAATCAGCACCAAGGATGTCCATCTTATTGATGAATGCCATACGTGGTACGTTGTATGTGTCTGCCTGACGCCATACGTTTTCTGACTGCGGCTCAACACCACCCTTAGCACAGAATACGCCGACAGCTCCATCAAGTACACGGAGTGAACGCTCAACCTCTACAGTGAAGTCAACGTGTCCCGGAGTATCAATGATATTGATACGATGCTCTAAAGCGCCCGGTTTCACTTTTGTCTTCTCTTCCAATGTCCAGTGACATGTTGTAGCGGCTGAAGTAATTGTGATACCTCTTTCCTGCTCCTGTTCCATCCAGTCCATTGTTGCAGTACCTTCATGAGTATCACCAATCTTATAGTTAACACCGGTATAGTAAAGAATACGCTCTGTCAGTGTAGTCTTACCAGCATCAATATGAGCCATAATACCGATATTTCTGGTTCTCTCTAATGGATATTCTCTTCCAGCCAAGATTTTTTCCTCCTAAAATAATTAGAAACGATAGTGAGCAAACGCCTTGTTTGCTTCTGCCATCTTGTGCATATCTTCTTTTCTCTTTACAGCTCCACCTGTGTTGTTAGCTGCATCAAGAATCTCGTTTGCCAGTCTTTCTTCCTGTGTCTTCTCGCCTCTCTGACGTGAATACATAGTTAACCAGCGAAGTGCGAGTGCCTGTCTTCTGTCAGCTCTAACCTCGATCGGTACCTGGTATGTTGCTCCACCGATACGTCTTGCTTTAACTTCAAGAACTGGCATCATGTTGTTCATAGCCTCTTCAAACACTTCAATAGCCGGCTTCTCAGCCTTAGCTTCTACTCTTTCAAATGCTCCGTATACAATCTTCTGTGCTACGCCTTTCTTACCATCAAGCATGATGTTGTTGATAAGTTTGGTAACAACTTTATTGTTGTATATTGGATCCGCTAATACATCTCTCTTCTGAGTATGTCCTTTACGTGGCACGGTCCTTCCCTCCTTAATCATATTTTCCGGTTTTTCCGGGATTAATTCATCGGTACTCACATGTGTCTTTCTATGAGATCACATTCCATGTGCTCGCAGCCGCGAAATCTATATAGCATCCGCAACCTACGACTAATCATAGTTCTGTTTGTGATACGATTTAACTATTAGTTACACTTATCTAAAATACTATACTGCAATCCGCGACTTCTTATTTAGCGTCTTTCGGTCTCTTAGCACCGTATTTAGAACGAGCCTGTCTTCTCTTAGCAACACCTGCTGTATCAAGTGTTCCACGGATAATGTGGTATCTTGTACCTGGCAGGTCCTTAACTCTTCCTCCACGGATCATAACAACGCTATGCTCCTGAAGGTTGTGTCCTTCACCTGGAATGTAGCTTGTTACTTCGATTCCGTTTGACAGACGAACTCTGGCGATCTTTCTCAGAGCTGAGTTAGGCTTCTTAGGTGTAGCTGTCTTAACTGCTGTACATACACCTCTCTTCTGTGGTGCAGAAACATCAGTTGCACGTTTCTTCAGGGAGTTGTATCCTTTCTGAAGTGCCGGTGCTGTAGATTTCTTCTCAGAAGTCTGACGTCCTTTTCTAACTAACTGGTTAAATGTTGGCATTCTTTTCACCTCCTATGAATTATTCGTTACCTTGGGCTTATGCCTCAAGGGGCTGCGGATAATTAAGTCATTATCCTTATTTGCGCATCAAAAAGACATTGCCTTTTTCCACACGCTCGTTTAGTTTATTACGTTTAGCGCCGAAAGTCAAGGCTTTTTTCGCATTTTCCATATTATTTTTCATACAAAAATAACAGATGGCACTCTCTTTTTTTCTTAAGAAACCATCTGTTATTTGTTATTAAATCAAATTCTTTTTTCTAGCAACTATGAAAGTAAATCTCTTCTTTATTTTCAACGAAATAAATTAGTATGCCTTGCCCCAGTATACCATATGCTTCGCCGGTTTTCCGCAGCATACACATACATCTGAAAGATGTTCTTCCTCTTCTGGAATACATCTAGATGTAGCTCCGCCTGTCTGAGCTTTGATTTCATCTTCACAGGCTTCGTCTCCACACCACATTGCTTTGATGAATCCAAGGTTCTCATTGAACTTCTCATTCATCTCATCCATTGTTGTTGCTTCATTGATATGAGAATCAAGGAATGCTTTTGCTCTTTCGAACATATCGTTCTGCATTGTCTCAAGAACTTCAGCAAGTTTTGTTGTAAGCTCATCCAGAGAAACAACGATCTTCTCTCTTGTATCACGGCGTACGATAACTGCCTGATTGTTCTCGATGTCTTTCGGTCCGATCTCGATACGTGTCGGGATTCCAAGGATCTCCTGTCCGCTGAACTTCCATCCAGGTGCTTTGTCAGAATCGTCGATTTTCACTTTGTATCCTGCTGCCTTCAATGTATCAACAAGTTCATTTGCCTTATCAAGGACACCTTCTTTATGCTGAGCGATCGGAATGATCATTGTCTGCACCGGTGCGATTCTTGGTGGAATAACAAGTCCACTGTCATCTCCGTGTACCATGATCAGCGCACCGATGATTCTTGTAGACAGTCCCCAGGATGTCTCGTATACTTCATGAAGTTCGTTATTCTTATCTGAATACTGAATACCGAATGCACTTGGGAAGGAACTTCCGAAGAAGTGACTTGTTGCTGACTGGAGTGCTTTTCCGTCATGCATCAGCGCTTCGATTGTATAAGTATCCTGTGCTCCTGCGAATTTCTCACTCTCTGTCTTACGTCCGGAAACTACCGGGATTGCAAGAACATCCTGTGCAAAGTCTCTGTAGACTCTCCACATCTGTTTTGTACGCTCTTCTGCTTCTTCGTATGTTGCATGGATTGTATGTCCTTCCTGCCACAGGAACTCTCTGGAACGAAGGAATGGTCTTGTTGTCTTCTCCCAACGAAGAACGGAACACCACTGATTCCACACCTTAGGAAGATCACGGTAAGACTGAACTGTCTTGCTCCAGACATCACAGAACAGTGTCTCAGATGTAGGACGGATACAGAATCTTTCCTGAAGTTCTTCCAGTCCACCATGTGTTACCCATGCAACTTCCGGTGCAAATCCTTCGATATGATCCTTTTCTTTCTGAAGAAGGCTTTCCGGGATCATAACTGGAAGGTATACATTCTCTACTCCTGTCTCTTTGAAACGTGCATCCAGATTCTTCTGAATATTCTCCCACAGAGCATATCCGTTCGGAAGGTAGTTCATACATCCTTTAACACCTGAATAATCACACAGTTTTGCTTCACGCACAACATCTGTATACCACTGAGCAAAATCTTCTTCTCTGGCAGTGATATTCTGTACTAATTTCTTTGCCATTGTTCTTCTCCTTTTTGTTTTTTTGCATTGCTGTCCCCTGACAGCAGTTTGCTTTTACTTTAATATAAAAAATCGCCGGGATATCGCATCCCCACGATAGGGACCGAATATCTCCGGCGGTACCACCCTAATTAATGCAATACATCCATTCTATAATCAAAACCAACACAAATGATCTCTGTATCTGCATTCACTTTCTTCTCCTTTAACGCAGGACCTACGCTGTACTTTCATACAGGGACTCCCGGGCCGGTTCCATACCGTAATGCAAAGGCTCTCACCTGCCGCCTTCTCTCTGAAGCATGCTGCGTATCTACTATTCCCGTTCAACGTCAGTTATCAAATGAAATTCTAACTGATAAAACACCCGCTGTCAAGCCAAAAAGCTTTATCCTCTAATTTCCAGAAGCTTTGCTTTCAATTCATTTTCCATATTACGAAGTTCCGCCTCCGCTTCCCGGCGTTTTTCTCTTCCTTCTCTCTGAATGTTCATCACTTCATCCAATGTAGAGATCAGTGATTCATTTGTTGCTTTTAATGTCTCGAGATCTGCAATTCCTCTTTCAGACTCTTTTGCAGTCTCAATTGTGGACATTTTTAATGTCTCCGCATTCTTCTTCAACAGTTCATTTGTCATATCCGTCACCTGTCTCTGTGCTGCCGCCGCCTGTGAAGAATGTTCTACTCCAAGTGCGAGAAGCATCTGACTCTTCCACAACGGAATCGTATTCACGATTGTAGACTGGATCTTCTCTACCATCTGTGTATCATTATTCTGAACCAGACGGATCTGTGGTGCGGTCTGGATGGAGATCATTCTCGTCAGTTCAAGATCATGTAACTTCTTTTCAAAACGGTTGCACATCGAATCCAGATCTTTTGCTGCCTGCGCATCTTCCGGGAGGCCGCTTACCTGAGCTTTGCTCATCAATTCAGCAAGCTGTGTGCTTCTTACTTCTTCCAGTTTTTTCTTTCCTGCAAGAATGTACATAGAAAGCTCTTTAAAATAAGTAAGATTCAGATCATACATTTTATCGAGTATCGCAACATCTTTTAAAAGCTGCACCTGATGGTTGTCCAGTGCTTTCACGATCTGATTCACATTTTCTTCGGCTTTCGAATACTTTGCTTTCATAGATTCAACTTTATTCGATGCTTTCTTAAATATTCCAAGAAATCCTTTGCTCTCTTCTTCATCAAAGCTCTTCAGTTCAGTTACAACATTCGTAAGCAGTGTACCAACTTCTCCCAGATCCTTTGACTTCACATTTTCCAAAGCACTTTCTGAGAAATCTGCCATCTTTTTCTGTGTACCTGCGCCATACTGAAGAATCATAGAAGAATTCGTCAGATCGATCTGCTGTGCAAATGCATCTACCATTCTGCGCTCTTCTTCTGTCAGAATCGTATCATCCAGCTTCGGTTCTTCCGGCTGCACCGCCGGTTTCTTTTCTTCTTCCGCTTGAAACGGTTCCAGTGTCAGTGTCGGCACTGTACTTACATCCTTGAATGCATCACTCATAGTAATCCTCCATTTCTGTTTGTAACTGTTTTGATTCATTGTCTGTTTGTGATATCATTACTTCTTCAGCCCGTCTTCTGTCAGACCTTCCTGCGCAAGCATTGTATGAAGTACTGAAATATCTGAAGATACATCCCATGCTGTATCCTGGAACAGGCTGTCCAGTAATTTTTCAAATGCAATATTCAATGTATCTATCGTATCTTCAATCTCTTTCTTGGAAGAAATGATATTTTCTCCCTGTACCGGCTGTGCATCCAGCTCTTCATACGCTTCAAGAAGTTTCATCGTTGTCGGAAGATAATAATCCATCATTCTTCGCATATCATTCACAGAATCCGGATTCTGCTCCACGCGGTCAAAAATACGATCCACGAGCAGTTCCATGCGGGAAATCTTTGCCGAAATCACTTCTCCCGGAATTGCGTCATTCGCTGCCTTGATCCTTCTCACATATTCATCTCCTGCCTGTACGATCTTCTGTACTTCCGGTGAAAGTCTGTCATACTCTTCCCGCATCTTTTTCTGAGCAGCCTGCTCCTCTGCCTTGCGCTGTTTCATGTCTTCCATAAGAGCTGTATACTGATTCCATGCATGTTCACTGACCATCAGGCAGGATTCTTTCTCATCCAGATGTCCCTGACAGAACCAGCCTTTTGTAATCATTTTTTTCACATCTTTCAGAACCTTTCTGACATCTCGCCCTGTCGCAGAAGCAATTTCCTTAATATCACAAAATTCCCGGTCTCTCAGAACAGATACATATTGGCGAAACCTTCCCACCGTACGTACCATATCCACTCCTACATAAGTCATCACTGCAAAAGATATAAAAGCAACTGCAAAAATTCCAATAATCAGACCACTGACTACATCAAACGCTGTGATCACACTCCCAATCAAAGTGATGATAAGGAAAATAACAGAAGTCAATCCAAATACAGCTCCTGTCGCTGCCAGAAAAGTTCCGCCGATCTTTACCGAAGTTCCTTTGAGATATCTTGGGCTTACCGGTACCGGACAATATCTCTGGTTTTCTGCACCTGACCTGTTTCCGGCATTCTTTGTATTTCCATATAATGGCTGTCCTGTCTTCGGATCTCTGTACCATCCACCGTTTTTAATTCCTGCTGAGACACAGTCCATCGCATGGTTCACTGTATCCGACACCATCTGATTCAGTCTGCTGTAATCCTTTGTATCAATTGCATCCTGTATCGTCTGCTTTATCTCTTCTCCAAAATGTTCCCAGTCATTATTCATTGATGTTCTCCTTAAAAGCTTGACCTGATTCGTTTGCATCATGTATCATTATAACATTATTAATTCTCAGTTTAGACGCAACTTTAGCGATTGTCAAGAAAGAAGGATACAACTATGATTTCATCACTTACCCCTGAAATAATATATGAGGACAAGGATATTATCATCTGTCATAAACCTGCTGGAGTTCCTACCCAGAGCAGCCGCATTGGCACAAAAGATATGGTCAGTATTTTAAAAAATCATCTGATAAAAAATACTGCTAAAAAAACCGCTTCACGCGAACCTTATCTTGCTGTCATCCATCGGCTGGACCAACCGGTAGAAGGACTTCTTGTTTTTGCAAAAACACCTGCTGCCGCAAAGGAACTTTCCCGCCAGCTTACCGCATCTGGTTTTGGGAAATATTACCGTGCACAGGCTTTAGGCATTTTCGAACACAACGAAGGAACTCTGGAAGACTATCTTGTAAAAGACGGACGAACCAACACCTCCCGTGTCTGTGAAGAAAATGTGCCTGATGCAAAATATGCACGACTTCATTATAAAGTAATCCATACAGATACACTTCCTTCTGGTGAACCTTTTTCCCAACTGGAAATTCATCTGGATACCGGGCGTCATCATCAGATCCGCGTGCAGTTTGCACATGCCGGGCACCCTCTGATCGGAGATCGGAAATATGGCACTGCTGCATGCACTTCACGACAGTTAATGCTTTGTGCCTGTCGGCTGGAATTCACACATCCGACAACCGGTGAAAAAATGGTTTTTCATTTATAAGACAAAAAGGAAAAGTGCAGTGATCGGGCAATCACTGCACTTTTCCTTTCGCCTGTTTCCTATCTATTGTATTAGCCCTGCCTTTACTTGTCATTTATCCAAGATAAGAGCAGCACCACAATACCCTACATCTCGTCAACAGCCAACGGCTCCGTCTCTTCTTCAAGTGCCTGCTGATATCTTGCAAGAATTGTTGACTGAATTCGTTCTCTTGTTCCTGAATTGATCGGATGTGCGATATCACGATACTCACCATCTAATGCTTTTTTGCTTGGCATTGCAATGAAAAGCCCCTTTTCACCTTCGATCACTTTGATATCATGAACAACAAACTCCTCATCAATTGTGATAGATACTACTGCTTTTAACTTTCTCTCTTTCGCAACTTTACGTACACGTACATCTGTAATCTGCATATTACAGTTCCCCTTTCTCTTTTGCATTATCACGGAATATGAACACCCTTTTTCAGGGTTTTTGTGCTTATCTTGGCTTATAATGCATATCTTTCATTCTTTTCAATAACTATTTTAATTCCGTCTTCCCCTACATGTCTTGTATTCGCACGGATCGTATCCCTGCTCTCTACAATACAGTTCTCAATGTATGTATTATCTCCAAGATATACATCATTCAATATGATAGAGTTCTTGATCACGCAATTATTTCCAACAAATACTTTCTTGAAAATAACTGAGTTCTCTATCGTTCCATTAATAATACTTCCACTTCCAACCAGACTGTTCTTCACGATCGCACCTGGATTATATTTTGCCGGTGGCTGATCACTCACCTTAGAATATACACTTGGCAGATCCTTGAAGAAATATTTTCTCACTTCCGGTTTCAGGAAATCCATATTCGTCTTGTAATATGCATCTACTGTTGAAATATTATTCCAATAACTTTCAATCTTATAACCATAAATCTTCTTTACATTCTTATAACGGATCAGGATATCATTTACGAAATCATGTCTCTCTTCTTCCGCACATTGTTCTACAAGATCGATCAGCAGTCTTCTGCGGATCACATAAATTCCTGTAGAGATTGTCTGTGATCTTGCAATCATCGGTTTTTCTTCAAATTCTTCGATTCTGCAAGATTCATTCATCTTAACGGTTCCGAATCTTGTCGCATCTTCTCCTGCTCCAAGTTCTTTACAAACAACAGTGATATCTGCTTTCTTCGCAATATGATATTCCAGCACTTTATTATAATCCATCTTATAGACTGCATCACCTGATGTAATGATTACATAAGGTTCATGACATCTTCTCAGGAAATCCAGATTCTGATAAATCGCATCTGCTGTTCCTCTGTACCAGTAACCATTATCATCTGTGATCGTAGGTGTGAATACATATAATCCACCTTGTTTTCTTCCGAAATCCCACCATTTGGAGGAATTCAGATGCTCATTCAAAGAACGGGCATTGTACTGTGTCAGCACAGCAACTTTCTGGATATGAGAGTTTGTCATATTACTTAATGTAAAGTCAATTGCGCGATAGCTTCCGGCAACCGGCATTGCTGCTGCCGCACGTCTTGAAGTCAGCTCTTTCATCTTTCTGCTGTTACCGCCGGCTAAAATAATTCCTACTGCTCTCATACTCTGTCACCTGCCTTTATCAATGTCTCACCGCTTGCAAGTACTCCATCTATGTAATCCTCGGATGATGTCACTCCACTGATGGCGGTATTCTTTCCAATCTGTACTCCTCCCGGAATCACTGAATTCTCTCCGATCGTAGCCAGTCCACCGCTGTAAATATTCGGTTTCATCTTATTCGGGACTTCACTTCCGATTCCGATAGAAACATCATTTCCAATTACCGTGTCTTCTGCTATGATTGCTTTCTCGATCACGCAGTTTTCTCCGATCGTAACTCCCTGCATAATAATTGAGTCACGGACTACGCTGCCCTTTCCTACAGTAACACTTCCTCCAAGAACAGAACTGTGGACTTCTCCGTAAATTTCTGTTCCGTTTGCAATGATACATTTGTCTACAACAGCATTCTCTGCAATATACTGTGGAGGAATATTCGCACTGTTCGTATAGATCTTCCAGAATTCTTCATAAAGATTAAACTCCGGAATGATATCGATCAGTTCCATATTCGCTTCCCAATAAGAGCTGAGTGTTCCAACATCTTTCCAGTATCCGTTGTACTCATATGCAAACAGCCTGTCCCCTTTTTCATGACAATATGGAATAATGTGTTTTCCGAAATCACAGTTTGGCTGGTCTTTCAGCTTGATGAGTGCCTCTTTAAGAACCGGCCAGCTGAAGATATAGATTCCCATCGATGCCAGATTACTGCTTGGCTTCTCAGGCTTCTCTTCGAATTCTTTGATCCTGCTGTCCTGATCTGTCACTACAATTCCGAAACGGCTTGCTTCTTCCATCGGCACCGGCATTGCTGCAATTGTCACATCAGCATTGTTTGCCTTGTGGAAATCAAGCATCACTTCATAATCCATCTTATAAATATGATCTCCTGAAAGAATCAGTACATAGTCCGGATTATAAGTCTCTATGTAATTCAGATTCTGATAAATGGCATTCGCTGTTCCTGTATACCACTCACTGTTTGTACTCTTCTCATATGGTGGGAGAACTGATACACCTCCAACGTTGCGATCCAAATCCCACGGAATTCCAATTCCAATATGTGTATTCAGGCGAAGCGGCTGATACTGTGTCAGTACACCAACCGTATCGATTCCCGAGTTAATACAGTTGCTAAGCGGGAAATCAATAATACGGTACTTTCCACCAAAAGCAACTGCTGGTTTTGCAACTTTTGATGTAAGTACTCCAAGTCGACTGCCCTGTCCACCCGCCAGCAGCATGGCAATCATTTCCTTCTTATACATTACGTCACCTCATTTCAAGTAAGCTAGAATCATTATACCATATATTTAGAAATAACAAACATATTTTACAATTTTTTTCATACTTTTTTCTCCTTTTTATCAATTTCTACCAAAAAGATCTTCTTTCTTTTTTTTCGATATATAGTATAATATAA
>OATK01000344.1_pt1 | contig 42661 bp, 38 predicted proteins | sample 1516611 | NCBI WGS metagenome assembly OATK01 (sample SAMEA2579947, study PRJEB22360) | human gut metagenome | biome: human gut; feature: human-associated habitat; material: faeces | place: Denmark | collected 2008/2010 | reverse complement strand
GGAATATTAAAAATATTCTAATTTATAAATGCCATATAATCAGCATATTAATTTTTCATATATTGTTTTTTGGTGGAAAATAGGTGGAATTATTAATATTAACTATCTTTGTTGCAATAAAATAGATAATTAAATGGCAGAGGAATATAAAAGTATAAAGATTAAAGAGGATGTAAAGAATAGACTGGATAGATATAAAAAGAGATGCAGTTATTCAGACTGCCTGGATGAGATGCTTGGGTATTTCGAGCTGACCGGCATAGAGCCCCGTCTTGGTCAAACACCTCCAGTTGCTACTTTTGTTTCTACCATGAAGTCTGGCAATGCTGTTTTATTGAAGAGAATGGATGATCTGATAAAGATTCTACGTAATATTGAGATTAATAAGATTGATCCCATATTACATGGTGTTGAGGATGGATTTTTCTCGGATAGAAGTAATACTCCAGAAGTAGGGTTAAGTGTTTCTGAGGAGGAATTATACCAGGTAATACAAATGAATGAGAAATTGAAATCGGATATACGAAATAAAGATATACTTATACAAAAACTTCGGTCGGATGCTATTGAAAATAATGTTATTCAGGATATTATATCTGATATTGAGGAACTATTATCTGACAGAATTCTTTCTTCTAATAAAGACGGTTTCTTTCTATTGTCTCGCGAGCATAGGGATCAACTAATAAGAAAAATTAGAACATATATCAATGTATAGCAAATTGCATCGTCCAGAAAAAAATGAGTTGGGAGTGTCAGTTAATGCAGGCAGTTGTGTTAAATTGGCTCATTACTTGGATAAGGAATCTGGTAGTGGAAAATTCTTTTTTTCGCAAAATCAGGATAGTGTGCCTTTGACCGAAGTAATACAAAAAATAGACAACAATAAGAAAACACTTAAAAACAATCAAGATAAATTCTACATGTTATCCTACAATCCTTCACAAAGGGAAATTGCCCATTTGATTAAAGAGGTGACAGGAAAGGATAACGTGGTAGCTCTTTCTTCACTGACGGATAAGGAGATTGAAAAAGTTGTCTCTGAATTCCAGGATTACGTAAGGGACTGTATGGATATATATGCTAGGAATTTTAATAGAAATAAGGATTTGTCAAGTGAAGATCTTCTCTGGTTTGGAAGAGTGGAAACTGAACGGCATTATACATATCTTGATGAAGAGGTTAAGGATGGCTTAAGAAGTAAGGGAGACTTGAAAGAAGGATTGCAGCTTCATGCTCATGTTATAGTTTCCAGGATGGACGTTACTCAGACCATATCATTGTCGCCTCTGGCTAAAAGTATGGGAAATGTTAATGTTCTTAATGGGAAAGCTGTGAAAAATGGTTTCAGCATGAAAGGGTGGCAGGTGGACTGCTTTCAGCATTTCGGTAATAAATATGGATATATAGCAAATGCAGATGAACGTTTTTACTATCACGATAGCAGTTATTCCAGCTATAAAAATAAGATTCAGAATAAGATTATACATGAGGTAATGGAGGATATGAAAGAGGAGAGGCAATTTATGACTGGTGCAAGAAATATTACTCTAATTCTTCATCCAACAAAGAAATCTGTCAAGTTGTATTTAAAGCAAAAAATTAAAAATATTTTATTGGAAAATGAGTCAGTGATATGAGTTTGATTTTTATTGAATGTTTGTTTCTTTCTGCATGTTTGATTTTTCTTATGGGCATTAATCCGTTTGTAAGAAAATGGAAAAATCTTGTATTGTATGCTTGTGGAGGTTTTTTTCTTACTTTGATAGTTTCGTACGTATTTCTCTGTTTTTTTGAGGTTCAATTATCCTTTTATTTGATTGCTGTTTTTTCATTATTTTTTGTTGCCAAATATTTGCTCAATGAATCTGGTGTCGAGAAAGCCAAGCCTAGAAAAGACGAAGATACATTTATTCTTGGCAGCGAAAGCGGTCAGCTTGAATTCTATTATCCACGTGATAATTTCATGGTTTTGGGGGGTGCCGGTTCCGGTAAGACTGCCTCGATAGGTAAGCCCATTCTTGAACAGTATATACGTTATGGATGGGCAGGATTCATCTATGATTATAAAGATTATGATTATACGAAGACAGCTTGGAACCTGGTGCAGAAGTATAAATATCCTTATAAGTTCTATTATATAAGTTTCACGGATATGTCACGTACATATAGGTTTAATATTCTTAATAAAAATGTGATTCGTAATGAAACGATGCTCTTCCAGGCGATGACGGACTTCTTTAATGCAATGAAACCTGAGAAAGGTAATACTGATGAATGGTTTCAGGCTGCGCTTGGATTACTTTGTGGTGTGGCGGTGAGATTCTATAAATTTCAGGGTGATTACGAGAAGTATTGCACCCTTCCGCATATTCTCAATTTCATCCTGATGGCCACACCGGAACAATTGACGCGTTTTCTGGAGGGGGATATGATGTCTAAGATGAAAGCTGGTGCGTTTCTTGGCTCCAAGGGCAGTGAACGTACCCAAAGTTCTGTGATATTTTCCATCAATAACTATATCAGTAATTTAGCTACTAACAAGAACGTATGTTATGTCCTTTCTGGTAATGATTTTATCTATGACTTGATAGATCCGGAAGATCCGAAGCTCTTTGCTGTTTCAAATAACTTTGCGATTGAGAGTATGATTTCTCCTATTGTAGCGATGTTAGTTCCCCTTGCTGCACGTCGGATTGAGTTTGGTAATCGTGTGAAATTCGCATTTGTTCTTGATGAAATGACTACCGTTAAAGTGAATGACTTCCAATCTTTGCCATCGGTCTTGAGAGAATATGGCGTTTCATTTCTTGTATTGACACAATCCGGTACGAAATTCGATAAATTGTATGGTAAGGAGGATAGGGTTTCCATTATGGCCAATTTTGCTAATTTATTCCTGGGGAAAACAAAAGATGTGGAAGCATTGAAGTATTATCCCTTGTTTTTTGGAAAGGAGGAGAAGGAAAAGAAAAGTATTTCCGCGGGGTCTAGTTCCGGTCGATACAATAGTAGTGTTACCAGGAGCAAACAGAAGGAGGAAATTTATGATAGCAATAAATTTGCTGAATTGCAGAAAGGAGAATTTATACTTTCTGCAGGGGAGTCTAATGTAAGCCGAATAAAAACACGGTTTGAAAAGTTTTCACTGGATGAAAAACCGTTACCGATAGTGAAGTTAACAACTGATAGGGAGGTGGAACAGAATTATCGACAGATTGGAATTGACTGTGAGAAGCTTTTGAATGAGCTTTGCCCGCTCCAATGACATATTTTTATCTCCAATGGTGTGAATTAAGGTATTAAAGAATCATTTTGACTATATTGTTCTATTTTTTGACTATATTGTTGTATGATAATATATTTTAAATCGCTATTTTTATAAACAATCGGTGAAATTGCTTTGATGACAAGGTGGTATTTATTACGAATTCATGCCCTGATTGTGTATGAAGGATATCACTATATAATCTTTATTAAATTTAATGCCTATGAAAAAGTATTTATTGTTTGTGTGGATTGCTGTAGTTTTTTGTTCTTGTAATGAAGATAACTTTGATATTTCCCCTATGGAAGCAGATGCTACTTGTGCTAACATTATTGATGATGAACACTTTGTGTCAGTTAGTCAAGCCTCTAAAGTGGGTTCCTTGTTTCTAAATAACAATGGAAATGGGAATTGCGTGCACACAAGAAACAGTTCTGTTGTTCCTGAAGCAACTTCTGATAAGACTGCTAGAGAAATAAGAACTATTTACAATGAAAATGGTGTGCCTTGTATGTATGTAATTAACTATGAAAGTGGTGGATTTGTAATAGTAAGCGCTACTAAGAATTACTATCCGATTCTTGCATATTCTGAAACCGGTTCAATGAATGTAGAAGAAGCTATGAAGACAGGATTTTCTGTTTGGTCGGAAAAAACAACACAAAAAATTGTGGAAAGTAGTTCTTGGGATGGAGATTCCCAAGCAGAGTTTCAGAGAATGTGGGTTGCTTATGATAAACAAGAAGTAGAAGTTGCCCCTCTTGATGCTTTAAATGATGGAGTGTTATTTCGTCAACGTATGAATGAATTATATGAACTGTGTCCAGGATATTCTTTCGGCCCGTTGACCAGTGCTCGTTCTTTCCTTTCTCAATCAGAATATGATAGTTATGTTGAGAAGGCTGAACTTTACGGTTCTCCACTTGAATTTACGATTGTAGGCTATAAACGAGATCCCCATGAAAGGGTTGGGCCGTTAATTAATACTGTATGGAGTCAAAAAAGTCCTTTTAACGGGTTATGTCCCCAAAATTGTCTTGCAGGTTGTGTTGCTATTGCTGTGGCCCAAATCATGAGATACCATGAATGGCCTGCTACTTATAATTGGAGTGACATGCCCAATACAACAGCAACAATAGCTACTCAAACATTGATAGCAGATGTAGGTAAAGCTGTGGATATGGAATATGGTGAATCGGCATCTAAATCCTCTATTGGTAAAGCTGCACTTGGCTTTTGGGCTAAAGGATATAATGTGGAGCTAAAGGAACATAAATCTTGGGAAGTAGAAGATGAAATATTTATCAATCATCGTCCGGTATATATGCGGGGAAATCAGAAGGAATTTATGGGTTTTAGTTGGGATGGACATGCCTGGGTGTGTGAAGGAGCTGAGAGGTGGAATACATGTGCAAACTATTTTGTGGAGTATCTTGTAAATCGCTCTACCAATCCGAGCTATTCAAGTTGTGGACTTCCTGCATACTGGGCTCCACAAAGGTCTTCCGGTTCTGGTTATCTTTTGTTTTATATGAATTGGGGATGGGGAGGAGAAGCTAATGCATGGTATAATTTTAGTGATGTAGATTCAGGATATGGAAATTTTGAATATGATAGACAGAATTTATATGTTTATCCTAAAAAATAATACGTTATGAAACATACATATTTTACTTTGTTTTTTTGTTTGTTATCTTTATTGCTTGGTAGTTGTGATAAAAATGTGGATGATTTCTATCCTCCTTATAACTATAATTATTATATAGCTTTTGTTGATGAATCAGGTAAGGATTTGTTGGAGGGGATATCGACTACTCTGAGTGATACAAAGCTTCCTATTCTGGAGAAAGGTACTTATTCTTATGTTTTTATTCCTCCTAATTCTAAAGACCAGTTCACGTTTTCTGGGATTATAGAGTTAGAAAATGTGAAGGGTCATAATGCTTTAGGTATTCATTTAGGAATGGCAGACTGGCATCTTCACAAAAAGCCCGAAGTGATTACTCATAATTTTGCTTCTTCTTTTATTTTTGGAGATGACGAGATGCATGAGTTGGTCTCTTATTGGAAATTCGATAGTATGTATAAGAAGGCTGATCTTGTTCGTGTTACTATAGATAATGTGGATGCGCGCATTGAAATGGACACATATAAATTCCAATCATTGGCTATTTTAACGTTGAAATAGTAATAGCATTGCTGATGATTTAATATTGTTTCCTTTTAAAGTCGTGCATAACAACATATAGTTTGTACCAATTAACATAGTGTATTGAAATAAATCTAAAACTCGTTTTCAATACACTATGTTTTTTGTATTGAAATAATTCTTTGAATAAATTTATTATATTTGCGTAATAAAGACATTGATATGGAGAATCAGGGAGAAATCATATTATATCAGCCGGACGAAGTCGTTAAGTTGGAAGTACGCTTGGAAGATGAAACGGTTTGGCTGACATAAGCACAAATAGCAGAATTATTTGGGACTGAAGTTCCGGCTATTTCTAAGCATATACGCAATATTATTCGAAATGGAGAATTAGAAGGAAGCAACTGTTTCCAAAATGGAAATAGTTCGTTTAGAAGGTTCTCGAAAGGTTAAACGTGTTATTGATATTTATAACCTTGATATGATACGGGAATTCTCGTTTAATTCTTAAAGAAATCGAGTGTTTCCTCTTTTATATTTGAACGAACATGATTATCTTTGTGAAAGATAATCTTTCTCACTTATAATATAAAACTCATATAAATGAAATTCAACCAGTTCATAGACAGACAAGACTCTTTGGAAAGACTACAAAATGCGTTTTTAAGAGAAACGCCCCAATTTCTTGTTATATACGGTAGAAGACGCATCGGTAAATCCACGCTCATCAAGGAGATAATGAAAGACGATGATGTCTATTTTCTGAGTGACCAGACTAATGAGACCAATCAGCGTGCCTTGTTCGCCAAGACCATTGCTTACTGCATCCCCCGGTTTGATAAAATGATTTATCCTGACTGGGAAACGCTGCTATTGGAGTTGAATGACAAGCTCACCCGGCGTATAACCGTTTGTCTGGACGAATTCCCGTACATGGTCAAGAGCTGTACTTCCTTGCCATCTGTCATCCAAAAGCTACTTAATGGGAAAACACTCAAATATGACTTGATTATTTGCGGTTCTTCCCAACAACTCATGCAAGGATATGTACTGGATAAAAGAGAACCCTTGTATGGCTTGGCCGATGAGATTGTCAAATTAGAGCCAATCCCCGTATCCTACATCAGCCAAGCGTTGGAAGTGGATAGAATCTCCGCAGTGGAAGAATACTCCATTTGGGGAGGGATACCCAGATACTGGGAACTGAGAGCCGATTATTCGGACATGAGCACCGCCATCCGAAAATTGATTTTAGATACCAAAGGGATATTGGCTGAAGAGCCCCAAAGACTTCTTCGTGATGACCTGCGAGATACAGTACAGACCTCTACCATCTTATCCATCATTGGGAACGGCGTCAACCGCATTACCGAAATTGCATCAAGAGCAGGGAAGGATGCGAATCAAATTTCCGAACCACTAAGCAAATTACGTGAGTTAGGATACGTCAGGCGTGAGATACCTTTCGGCGAGAGTGAGAAAAAAAGCAAGAAAGGCATTTATCGCATCAATGACAATATGTTGCAGTTTTACTACCGATTTGTCGCACCGTACCATTCTATCCTCGAACTGGGACGTATCGACACTGTCATGCGCCTGATAGAGACACAATTCAGCCTATATGTAGGTGACTGTTGGGAACACTTGTGCCGACAATATGTAAGCGGTAACGAAATAGACGGTATCATCTACAACATGGCTTCCAGGTGGTGGGGGAAGATATTCCCCAATGACAACAAAGAGGGAACGATGATAGAACTAGATATCGTAGCAGAATCCTTCGACAAGAAACATATTCTTATCGGAGAATGTAAGTGGACGAACGGAGAAGATGCACAACGATTGGCTCACTCTTTATCAGAAAAAGCACAAAGCCTCCCATTCGTCAAAAGGGAGCAGCAGGTGCATCTCGTCCTTTTCCTGAAAAGGACACCCGAACATCCGGAAGCAGCTAGGTATTTCCTGCCGGAGAATATTGTGAGCTCTCATGCCTTTAGGCGTGAGTAGCTCACAACAATAGATAAGGAAGAACAAAAAACAAAAGACATGAATGTGGTTATTTATTCACGTGTAAGCTCGCAATCTGCCAGGCAATCGACCGAGCGGCAGGTTGTTGATTTGGAAAGATTTGCAACCGGACGGGGAGACAAGGTGGTTGCGGTCTTTGAAGAAAAGGTAAGCGGACGAAAGGCCAATGTAGACCGTCCGGTATTAAGCCGTTGTTTGGAATACTGCATAGATTCGCAGAACCAGGTTGATATACTACTCCTATCCGAGATTTCACGCTTGGGACGTTCCACCTTGGAAATCTTAAAGGCACTTGATATACTGCATACACATAAGATATGTGTGTACATCCAAAATTTGAACTTGGAAACATTACGACCTGACAAGACAGTAAATCCTTTGTCTTCTCTGGTAACTACTTTATTAGGAGAACTGGCAGCTATGGAACGCCAGGGAATCATTGAACGCCTCAATAGCGGGCGGGAGTTGTATATTGAGAAAGGAGGCAGATTGGGACGGAGGCCGGGAAGCAAAAAAAGCTTGGAACAGAAAAGAGAAGAATACAAAGAGGCTATTTCTCTATTGAGGAAGGGATATTCTATCCGGAATGTTGCTAAGCTGACAAATAAATCTGTTTCAACTATTCTAAATGTAAAAAAGGAGTTTGGCATTGAAAATAGACTAAAATGAGGATTACTAAAATTAAAGTGAAGGAGATGAAAAGTATGCCAACGGAAAACGAATTCTCAAGGATACATCGTTTATTTTTGATTCTGAGAAACAAGGTCAGCCGGTTTTCTAAGTAAGAGAGATTCTCATAGGGAAAAGTAAACACAGCGATATGTATCAAAAATAGACACCAATCAGAAAATACAAAGTTACTTGTTTTAATGATTGGTGTCTGGAACTGGTTGAGGAGTTATACTATAGACATTTACTGAATGTCCCTGTATAGTGTCGATAATATTAAAGAAAAACTTGTTATCTCCCTATATGCCAAAGGAATGAGCGTGTCAGACATAGAAGAGGAGATGCGTGAAATCTATGAGATAGAACTGTCCACATCAGCTATTTCCCTCATCACGAACAAAGTCAACCAGGCTGCTCAGGAATGGCAGAACCGCCCTTTGGATCCGGTCTATCTCATCGTTTGGATGATTCTACCTATTTTGACTTTTCAGCCTATTAATTGTTTTGGTAACTTCGTTCATTAGCTTTTGATTGGAAGTTCTAAATGTGTTAAGTTCTTTGATTATATCTGCTTTATTATAGTATAAATTATACCAGCCTAATGTTTCAGCAGCCAATATGCGAAGTTCTTCTTCTTGGCTTTCATTTTTTATAATGTTCAGTAATGGCTCAATAGCTTTAGCAATAGGTTTATTTCGGAACCTACTTATTTCGCTTTGTATCTGTTTGGTAGTACTTTCCGGACTGTCAATAAGTGCAAAATCTCTTTCAAGTCCTTTCTTTTGGCGAGGAAGGTATTCTAACAATTCATTCACATAGGAAGAATCGTAGAAAGACCAATCGGCAGCCTGTTTCTTCAATTCATTCAAAGCCATATCATGGTCGAACGTGTTGATAGCACTAAAAATTCTGAAACGATGGCGGTTTTCATGTCCGCGTAATAAATAGCTTTCTATCCATGCCGGCAACAATTCCGGATTGCAATTCTTTTCAACGTATTCCACCGCATAACGACGGATCAGTTCATAACTGTCGTTCATGGCTGTCTGCAATACATCGGCAACCTCTGTCGGATAGTTCAAAGCTAATAGGCGTAATGCTTCCAACCGCACAACGAAATAGTTCGATTCGTGGTAACTTTTCTTCAGCAACTCAACGAGACCACTATAATTTGCCATTGACAATTGACGGAGCGCCATTGCCTGCATGTCAGCCATAGGGGAATTCAGCTGTTTTTTCCAGAATGTAACATTTCCTTCCTGCGCAACTAAAGCTTGGTTGATGTCCATATCCAGCCCGGCATTATTGGTGAAGTGAAAAGTCGGGTCACCGATCAGATGATTTTCCAAGAAGCAGGTAAAACGAGTGAACTGCCCGATGCGCATACCGGCAGCTAACAAGCCGAGAAATTCATCCGGCCATTTATCTTGAATGGTGTTAACCGTACATCCCATAGTAGCAATGGTCTTACCCTTATTGAATATATAAGAGCCTACAATGTTGTCATCCAAATGGAAAGAACCGTTGAAACAAGCATCGAACAGTATAAAACGCGCATTAGGAGTCAAAAGACGAATATCTTCAGTATAGATATCCATATTACGGTTTACAATGGAATCCGATTTTATTTTCTCCTCATCGAAAGCTTCCGCGCACCAACTTTCAGGCACCCCATACTGCTTGGCATATTCTTTGATAGCAGCTTCACGCCCATGTTTCTTGGCGTATGAAGGCACTTTGCTTCGCAAGAATATTTTGGCATTCTCAATACTCAAATTAATACCGGAACCATTTTCATAGCCATTGATATACTGCATGGTGGGGCCACCGTGGTGATGGAATAGCATGACATCTAATCCTTCGCGCTGAATCTCGTTCAAGTATAATGGTTTCATCGGATAGCGCATGTTAAAATCATAGAACTTCACTGTATTACCCGATTTGAATATTTGCGGCAATTGCTCACGTAAGGCTATTTGCTCACCGCTCCATGCCAAAGGATCTTCAGAATTGTAACCATGGCCACGGGCCATAGTCAGTTGGTCAAATGCATTTTGCTTTGCTTTTTCTGCAACTGCCTTTTTTAAGTAATCGCGTAGCATCTGATAACGGTTCTCACCTTCTAAATGTAATGGACGGATACGGGCCGAATAAATATCCGGTGAAATATACTGTTTAGAATCAGCACGCAATGTCATATAATGATAGTCAGGTATCAAACTGTCTTGTTTAATATAATCAAATTTTAATCCGAAGTCATCATAATAACGGTCGGAAGGAACGCTTGATTTCTGCCAATTGGCTTTGGGAGACCTTTTGAAAGCCGAAGATAGATGATGTGCATCACGAATCATTGGAATAGGGATGTCACCTATAAATACGCAACCCTCCAAAGGCGTTTTCTCATTCTCATGCAATTTGACAAGTTGCTCACGAATAGGTTCGGGCCTTTTCCAATCATCAATTAGCAAGTAAGTACCTAAACCTTCTTTTTCTATACTGGTACGATAAGCATCAATTTCACTTTTCGCTTCATCATAACTTTTCTGATCGACTACAATTGCAAAAGTAGTCTTTGTTTTTATACTAGGATGTACAACTGTTTGCGCCTGCATATCCTGTAAGCACAAAGCGGTAATTGCCAAAAGGATGTATTTATTCATATTTATAAACTTAATCTTTTGATTGTCTGTTCAAGCTCTGCTTTTAAATCTTCCGGAAGATTGGCTGTTTGTTGCATCTTCTTTATTTCTTCAAGAATGTGTGGCCGTTGTACAGAATTAGTAAACCAACCTAATGCTTCGGCCATTACTACACGTACTTCCTGTGGATTACCGGCATCACGAATTACATTCAAATAATCATCCACGTGGAAATGGAATGTATAGTTACGCACATTGCGGATTGCACTGATACGTTTTGCTTCCGGTGCAGCTACATCCATCAAGGTCTGATGGACTTTTGCCTCTTGTACAAACATTCTTTCCAGGCTTCTTAGTAATCGTTTTTTCTCTTCGTTTTCATTCAAACGGTCAACTTTTGCATAAAAGTCTTCTATTGTCTTTTCTACTTTCTCTTTCGGATAAAGGCTTAAAGCCTTGTTGGCACTCATTTGTACGCGTAAGCGTTCATTATGTTCGACCAATGCTTCCACAATAGCGGGCAATAAGGAATCGTCACCTACAAATCCAGCATAAATGGCACTTTGGCGAGCTACCATTTCATAAGTATCGTTCAAACCTTCGCGTAATGCTTCGATGAAGTTGTCGTCCTGATAACGGCTCAACAACTTGATAGCTTCCATACGAACCGTATTGAAGCCACTTTCCCGGTACTTCTTCAGGAGCAACGGAGATAATTCCTTTTGGGTATCGGCGTCAGCCAGCATACGCATGGCCAAACTTTGTACATCAGCGTATGGGCTGTTTAACAAATTCTTCCAATAGGCTTTGTCATCTTTGTGTATTGTTATATCGGTACTTAAAGTATTGGCTTCGATAGGAGCAAAACGGAAAGTGGGATCACCAAACAAATGACCTTCAAGTGATGCGATTAGCTTATTGTATTGCCCGGCTCGTACACCATGGGACAACAAACCAATCATTTCAATAGTCCAGCGGTCTTGCAATACGTTACGGGTATTTCCTTGTGCTACTAATGTCTGACCGTCATTAAAGATATATTGTCCTGCTATATAGTCGTTTTCGTGAAAAGAACCGTTGTAGCACGCATCAAACATTATCATCTTCGGATTAGTGGAAAGATTTCTCTTCATTAAATCTTCCGTTACGATACGTTCATCAGCGTAGTGAAGAGAGTCTGCTTCCCAGAACTTAGGATTGTCCAGGTCTTTAAAAAACACCTCATTCACTTGTCGTTTTTCCTGCATCTGAATACGTAAGGTGTCTTTGTCACGTTTTCCAACATGGGACATGACTGCATTATAAAGTGTACTCTTCAACATTTTATAACGATTATTGAAATCAGTGCATGCCAATTCATCATTAATAAGCTGCCCTGTTGGCATTCCATGTTCATGAAACATAAATAAGTCAAGGTCCTTTCGTTGCAATTCGCTGAATAACTTATATTTCATAGGGTGTTTCATTCGGAAGTTCCAATGTTTGAATCCCATTTGACGACCAAAAGCTAATGGAAAGTTCTCCATATAAGCTTTTTCGTCATCCATCCATACAATCAGGCAATCGGAATTGTAAGAAGCACCATTGAATGAGAATACCCGATCTAATTGATTATGCTTATCTGCCTTGGCAGCAGCAGCTTTCTTCAGATATGAGGCAATGGCCGCATATTTATCCCCTTCCTTTTTTTCCGGATACTTGATACGAGCTGAATAGAAAGTAGGATTTAGCCGCTGGGGACTGTCTTCTGTCAATTTGTAGTAGAAATGCTGATGATTTACTGAGTCTTGCCTGATGAACTCAAACTTTAAGTTCAGATCATCATAAAAGCGGTCGGTAGGTACGGAAGACTGATCCCAAGGAAAGGCTTTCTCATTCATTTTGAATGCAGTAGTCATGTGTTGCGCATTACGTACCAATGCGACAGGCACATCGCCGATTAAAACCAGACCTTCCAATGAAGGGCATTCTTGATATGTTTTGATGATTATCTGTTTGACTTGATCTGGATTTTGCCAGTCACCGCTGATCAGATAAGTTGCCAAACCATCATCTTCAACCGCAGTTTTGTACTGATGCATGGCATCTTTGGTATTTGCATAAGTTTGGTTATCTGTTATGATAGCAAAAGCGGTAGGTTGTTTGACCAATGGCTTTATGACTGTTGTTTGTGCATTTCCTGCCAATGGCAAAAGAAATGCCAGATATATTATTTTTTTAATCATGGCCAATTAATTTTTAAGTCTGTAATATGTACGGTCGGCTTCTTCACGAAGGTTCTCGGATAAGCTCTTATCTTTTCTCAGTTGATCGCATACCCGAAGGATGTCAGGCTTCCGATAAGAATGAGTGAACCAAGCAAAAGCCTCCAATAAACAGGTTTTTAGCTTTTCACTTTCACTGGAGTCGGTAAGTAAAGCCAAGAGGCCGTCTACACAGGCATGTGCCATATGATTTTTCAGAGAATTGCAATAAAGGATGCGCCAACGTTCGGAAGTTTCTTTGCTTAATAACTCTTTTTGCATGCTACGACTATTATTGGCATTCTCCAAAACCTTACGCATCTCCTCCTTGTCTTGCAACACATAGGTCTCAGCCATTACTTTATCAATTGCCGCCTGTACGGCTGCCTGATCAAAGACTTGAAGCCCCAAACTCACATTAAATGCCACACGCTCGGATAGGTTGTCTTCTACATAGGCTTTGATTTGCGGATAAACATACTCGTTCAGTCCCACATGTTGCATCATACGAACAGAGGTGCGACGAATAAATTCATAGGAATCCGTAATGGCCAAGTGTAAGACTTCCCGGAAGTTTTTGTCACTAATCTTCTCAAGCAATGCCAAGCAGGTGAAACGTACCATCATGAACGAGGAAGTTTCAAAAGTTTTTCTTAATAAATCAGAAATACCCGGATAGTCATTGCGATAAAGGTTGTGCAAAGCAAAATTCTGTATGTCGGCATAGGGCGACTGTAATAACTCCAACATGCGGGACTCGCTATATGGTTCTTTGAACAAAGCATTGGCATCTACCTCATTGATAGATTGAAAACGTAGAGTTGGGTCACCGGTAATGTGCGATTCGAGAATATTCGTCAATTTAGCCCATTGCCCCACTCGTGCTCCCATACCTAACAGGCCGAGCATCTCGTTTGCCATTTTATCTTGCAGTACATTGACTGAATTGGCAAAAGTAGTTACGCATTTTCCTTCCGACATGATATAACGTCCGGCAATGTAATCTTTTTCCCGGAAATCACCATTATAGCATGCATCGAAAATTACCATACGGCTATTAGGCTTAAACTCTGTAACTTCCGACAGGATAATACCGGTGCGCAGGTCTAGTAAAGAATCTTCTGCAATTACTTTGGGATCATCATAGCCTGCAATCCAAGTAGTGTCCAAACCGTATGTGTTTTTCATCATATCCAGCATTTCGTCGAAAGACTTTTTGTTGTTTTGCTTTCTACGCGCTAAACCACGATAATAGTACTTCATTGCATCTACATGAGCATTCCACCTATTAGTAGCGGGACTACCGGAAAGATATTGACGCTCGGGCATACCATGCTCATGAAAAATAGACAAGTCCAGATCTGTGCGTTTCAGCATATTAATGACATCGTCCTTGGGATAATCGCTGAAATTATAACGGATGAAACGGGCCCGTCCCTCTTTATCGAATACGCCCGGCATTTGTTCGCGAATAGTAAAGGTTTCCGGTGTCCATGCAGTCAATGAGTTAGAGTAAGAGCCATCACCTGTATAGGAGAAGAATTGGTCTAATTTATTGTTTATCTGGTGCTCAGCCACCACTTTTTTAAAATAGCGGCTGATTTGCGCATGCGGTTCTTCGCCGTTATCAACAGCTTTGACACGTGCAGAATATATGTCACACCGAATTTGCTGTGGAGATTTTATAGCCAAATTATAATAGAAGAAATTATTTTCGACACTGTCCTGTTTCAAAAAATCGAATTGTAGGTCGAAATCATCGTAGAAACGGTCGCTGGGCACTGAAGAATCTCTCCAGTCATTGTTTTTCTCATCCATTTTAAAAGCGGAAGTCATATGCTGGGCTTTGCGGAGCATTGGAATAGGGATATCACCGACAAATACCACTCCTTCCAATTTATCCTTTTTGTAGAGCTTAACAATAACTTTCTTTACATCTTCCGGTTTATTCCATTCATTGTATACGATGAACGTAGGCAACCCTTCCTTTCCTAGAATCTCCTGATAGGCTTTAAGCTCGGCTTCACAAGCCTGAAATGTCCCTTTATCTGTAATTACAGCAAAAGAGGTGTCCTTTACTTTCACAGCCGGTTTAACAAATGTCTGTGCCCGCAGAGATAATATGCTGCAGAGCATCAAACTTCCAGTTATTAATTTACGCATGTTTTGTAATATAGATTTCGTTATGTAGCATTAAAAATTACATCCTAAACTTATCGATAAATGAGTACGCCCATCATAATCATAGTCAGAGGTATTTACACGATCGAATACAACTTTTGCAAATAAGTTCATACGTCTGTTTTCTCTGACTTGTTGCGAATACGTTATCGACCCGCCAATACGATAGTAATCACAGGTATAATAATTAGTCAGCCCTTGTTGTAATTCGGTTACAGTTGGATAGTCTGCATGGCTGCCACCATATACATATTCACCTCCCAGATTATTGTTATACGCAACATGAACATCTATTAAAAGCCTGCGATTCAAACTATTGCCTAAAACAAAATTTTTTTTGCCACCTAAGCCTAAAGATAAATTTTCTGCATTCTGTACAGAATTAGGCATTAAATATTCATCGTCTTGCTTGGTATAATTCACATTTAATTCTGCTTTCCAACTATATTCATTCCCGCGGTTTCTGCTTAATGCATAATTAAGAGAAGCGGTTTGTGCCTTGTACGTAGAACGGATGTTATTATATAATTCCACCCAGCCACTTTGTGATTCAGAGTTATCGCGTTGAGAAATATACTGAATACCATCGATGTTACGATTTGTATATGTGGTTCTCATATAATTGGTATAGTCCTTTCCTTCCTGAATCATCGTTAAAGAAACATGAGCAGTTTTATCTTTTACACCGGCTATTTTTTTAGGAGTCGTATAGCTCTGCTGAACAGTTTCCGCTTTTACATCGTAACTGCCCTCAAGCAGTAAATTGAAAGAGGGCATACTGAAGTTGTACTGGAGAGCTCCACCGAAACGGTCTCCAATATAATTGCTGGTTACACCGCTGCCTATTCCTTTTATGGCTGTTCCCAAACCGTATAATATATAATAGTCCTGATCCACATAAGAGTTGACATTACTCATTCTTGAGTCTTCCTTGATAGAACTATACTTGAAACTTGCACCAAACTTGTGTGAATTATTCAACTTGTAAGTAATCCCCGGCGTCAGTCCCAGCGTATAAAAACGGGTATCCACACGCGGGTCGCGCTGTTTGGCAGCTAATGTAGCTACATAATTACCTTCCAACCCCAATGCCCAATGATTACCAAGTAAAGGAGTAGCTGCACGAAACTTCAGATCGTAATATTGATTTCTCCATTTGCTTAAGTGCTGGTCTGCGACATAGTAAGGCATTCCCCTGAATGGATCGGCAATGGAGGCGTTATATCCGGCATCTGTCAGATTTTTTTGTGCAAAATTAAATGCTCCCCACACATATGCATTTTTCAGATTGATAAAGCCTTCACTGGATACACCTACGATAGCCTCTTTCTGCCCCTCTTGCGGACGGCAATAGTTTCCGTCCTGTAAGTCATATCCCAATATAACATTCGAATAATTCTGAATATCATCGAATGGCATACCGGCAGCATTCTGTGAATGAGACCATAGTCGTCTTGTTTTCAATTGTTCCATAGCGGCGGGAGAGAAGCCCTGTGCCGCTCCCACCATACTTACAAGGCAGGCTATCATTACCAGCAGGCAGCTTTTCATATAGTTCATATATTGTTTTTTCATTATTCTGTCTTTTTAGTTAATTATTACAATGTGTGATTCCATGAAGGCATTTTTGCTCCATTACGACGCATTACAGGAACAACGCCACGTTCAAAGTCATCCGTACTGTTGTTTGTATCCTGATATATATATGTACCTGTTTCTTCGCGAATAATAGGATTACCTTCTTCGTCTGTGGACAATTTGCGAGCAATACCTAAACCGCAATAAGTAGCTCCTACCCAAGTAATACCTGCATCAAGTACACCGGGGACACGTTTTGCATTCATCTTTGACTCATTGTCTACTGCTTCAACAGCATCCAATACATATTTAATAGGTATTTTTGCATAATAAACATTGCTGTTCGGTTTGCTAAGATCTGTTGTCTTCATATTTTCATCGTTGACCGGATCCCAAGCTTCTCCTTCAGGAACACGAAAAATCACATAAGCACCTCCGAATACGGATGTCAAATATTGTGGTATACTTCCCATCTCTGCTTTTCCTCGGTAGAAAACATGTTGCATATCATAAGCTGCCTGGTCAGGGAAGTTTGGATTATTCATATTAAACTCAAACTCAGAACTACTGCCGTCTATAGGACTTTGAGGGTTATAGATGTCCAACTGATGGTTAGCGGCAAATTGAGAAATGATGCAAGATTCACCTGGCGCTAACGGATATTCGGTTCCATTTCCTGGAAATTTCCACACACGTTCTCCATATGCATAATTATTACCGTCCGCTTCCGGCCAAATAGGTAATTTAGTGGTAGCTGTACCCGGAGTTAAATTTGCGAAATAAATACCGTCCAAATACAAAATGTCAGCAGAGTTATTGTATATCTCATAGAACTGGTCTCGGAAATAGACTCCTCCTTTTTCCGGACGGCTACCGCAATAATAAATCTCCTTGAATATTAATGGGCTCACTTTAAGCCCTTGTACTTCAATATTCAATGCGCTACCATGCTTAAATAATGCCGCATTTACAGAATTGCCATTGATGTAGTATTCATTGTTTTCTGTATCGATCGCTGTACCGGATACTGTTACCGAATAAATTCCGGGGATAATTCCGTCAACTTTCACACTATTATCAGTTACTTCTTTTACATAATGTAAATCTTCATCGTAATTGTCGAACTTTACAGTCAGATCTTTCAGTGTGGATATATTTTCAACGGTAATATCCAAATATACATCCACTGTGATAGGATTCACTTCTGCTGTGCCAGACATGTCCCTGAACGAATCGCATCCTATCAAAAGGGTACTTGCCAATGTAAACAAATATATTGAATATTTTTTCATAACTTCCTAAACATTATAAAGTGAGTGATAATTCCAGCCCAAAGAAAAATCGGTTATTCAATTGAATATATGAACCCGGATTACGTTTGGATTCTCTGCGCGGATAACTTCTGAACATATTGTTGGCAAAGAAAGAAACACGTAGCATATTGCTAATTTCTTTAGTTACATTCAAGTTAAAACAAAAATAAGGACTGTATGATTCTTTTATAGCATTATTATGACTTACATTATTCAACATATATCCATATCCTGCATCCTTTACTTGCTGGGTAGTGGTATATTTCCCCTTGGGAAACATATTTACAGACGCATCTTCCAATGCTAAATAGCCCACAGGTATAGAATCGTTTCCAAATGTATTCCAATTAGACTGCTGCCAAATAGCTTGTGCTGTCATCGTAACAACAAAACCGATACGCGGGATATTGTGAGTGGCACGTAAAGTCGTTACAAATTGTTGTTTGTAACTTGCATTGCCTTCTTGAGAATAAATGGCCACCGGTTTACGGGCTGAAGCAGCATCTTCGCTATTGTCATAGAAGCTATAACCCTGACGCCAACTCTTAGTACGCATCCATGAGCCATTTATTTGGAAGGCCGTACGGATAGCATCAATACGTCCGATATTCAAATCAAATTCTAAACCTTTAGTTTCTATATTTAAATTATTAGTTGGTTTTGCATAAGTAGACAATACCGGTAGGCTACTACTAAGCTCTATCCCGTTTTCTGTGCGCTGGTATTCATTGTAGATAAATGTATTGAAGGTGTTGAAGGTTTGGCTCATTACATAACCATCCTTCAGACGCTCCTTATAAGCTATTACATTCAGATTGGTTTTACCCACTCGTAAATTAAAACCGACTTCTGCCTTATGATTTTGGGCAATCTTCAAATCTGAGTTATCTACTTGCCGAACTTCTGTGGTAGTCATAAACAAGCGCTGGCTTTCCGGAATATTTTCATTGGCAAGCTCATTTATATTGATATATTCAAAATATGCATTTTCTGGATATAAATAGAGAAGAGAAGGCATCTTTGCAGCAATACCGTAACCTCCCTGAAGACTTAATAGATTCGGAATCAAATCAATGGATGCATTTACACGTGGCGAGAAAATGCCTCCTACTACTGAGGTATGATCATAACGCACACCAGCCTGAATGTTCAAATCATGCGTACCGCTTATGGACCATTTGAAATTATCTTCCACATATGCACCAAATTGGTTAATGAAAGGAATATCCTTATAGTTACGTGGACGGAAAGATGAATTATGACCGTATTGACTACGATAAGGAGGAGTACTTGGGTCATAAGTTTTTCCTTTACCAACGTTACCGTCACTCCGGAAATCCGCACCAATCAAGATGCGGTTGTTTACATGACCGCTCGCCTTGAATAGAGAACTCGTCACTTTAGCAAACAAATTAACTTCACGACTATCGATCTCATAGTGTCCCAAATAGCTGCTTGGTAGATAAACAGCATAATGATTTATGTCTTCCGGTCCAAAATTAGTAATTTGATTACCATTGGCATCATAGATATGCTGACCTGCAAAGTTACTAAGTACCGCACCGTTTGTAGTGGTCATGGAATAAGGAGATGTAGCAGAACTGTATACGGTTTCATAATAACTGTCTTTATCCATATACGTACCTGACAATACATAGCGTAGTGTTTTTAACCAGCCCTTATTTATATTCCATATACCATTGGTATTCAAAGTAAAACCTACATCGCGGCCTTCCGAAGCTGTTTTAGTTTGTTCATCATCAGGATTACGTTCACGTTGATCCTTACCATAAATAAAATCAAAGCTGGAATTGGTACGTAACTTATTATTAAAGAAAGTATTTGAATAGAGTAACTTTGTTGTGGCACGCTGATAGTGCTGGTAACTGGATATTGGATTATTCGTATTATAAGCATAATCTGCACTTACATTTAAAGCGCCTTTCTTTTTTCCAAGTTCAAAACCGGTTCCCATAGACACCTGATAGATATTGGGATTGGCTTTTGCTTTGACACGTAGCGGCTCACGACCAGCTTTTGTATTAATAATTACTGCTCCTGAGGTCAGATCACCATATTCAACAGAAGGGATACCACGAACGATTTGTATAGACTCTATATTTTCAGTAGAAATACTACGAACATCGGTTCCACCAGCCGGCGAGGCACCTCCGGCCAATGAAGCGGGTGTTTCCGTACCACTTAATACCGTAGGGCTCATCGCAGATAGATTAGCATTATTTGAGATGGGGGCACCATCACGAATTATTGCGGTGCCCATAGCATTCATCGGAGCTTCCGGACCACTGGAACTGGAAACTTGACGGATGTTAATCTGTTGTGCCGAACTCATATCTTGATTCTGTGAAATTCCACCTGGCATCAATGACATTACATCATATAAACTGGTCGCTTGCATATGGTCCATAGCAGAGCGGGAAATGTGAGAAGATGTGGATTTGCCTGAACGGCTGTTGGTTGCAGTTACTGTAACTTCTTTCAACTTAAAATCCTCATTCCTCATTGTAAAATTAAGAACCAAATCCTTATTTACATTTATTAAGGTGTCAATGGAGACTTTGCCCAAATATTGAATTTGCATACGAATTTTACCAGTAGGTACGTTTTCCAGTATGTATCTACCATTTTCATCAGAGGTTGTCCCTAGTGCAATTTCAGGAATAGACACAGCTGCAAATTCTAAAGGCAAGCGCTTGTTGTTGTGGTCGTACTCATAAACAGTGCCTGTAAGTTTTACTTTGTAATTGTTTTGCGACTTGATAGGGAGGGCAATTCCTATGCAAATAAGTATAAACAAGTATATAATATTACACCCCAAAATACCTTTTTTCATAAGTAACATCATATTTATCAATAATACAAAATTATATATAAATTTTAAATACAAACCATTGTGTGTAACAAAACTAAAATTATTAAAAATACATGTTGTTTTTGTTGGTGCCGTTGCATAATCTCACAGACCTCAACCGTCTGTTGTCTAACAATATAGCAACTGCATTATATTTAGGAAAATCCAATATATATTAGTACTTTATTTAAGTTCCATACATAGTAATACGGATCTTGAGTGATTAAAAGCAAACTGCAAATCTAAATAAAAAACGGGATGGTTGTAGTTCTGATATGCTATATCTTAATACAACGCAGATAAATACTTATATTTTCATTGATAGATCTAACTAAGTTAAAAAACGGATTTTCTCCAAAATTCTTCTGATAGCTCCGTTCCAGCCTCATATTTATCGCACTTTACAGAAGCCCCAGTTCAAATATAAGGAAACTGTATCTCTCTTCGATAAAAGATCTATTTTAGGACGCAAAATTAGATATTACAAAAGATTATAAAAATACCGTTTTTGGGGTATAAAAACGCATCTAATACCTATATATAGGTATTAAATATCATTGGCAATGTATGTTCCATTTCATTAAGCAAACAATTTTTTGTATAAAATACAAATAGTACTTTTTTACCCACTTAAAAAGTGCAAGAATGTATAAAAGTCCATGTGTCAGCTATAATAGGGGCATGAATAGGCATCCGTTCCATACCTGTCCCTATTTGAATCGGTCACCCCACAGTGACCGGACATTACTCACCCAATTCGGATTCTCATTACAGTAGGTAACGAAAATCTGTATCAAGTTCCAAAGCCCGAGAATCATTCCATTAAACCTGGCAGGAATTGTGACAACATGTCTGCTTGAAACAGCTACTATTATGGTATCATGCTGTATTGTTATGCTATATACCATGTTCTAAGTCAAAACTCTTTTTTTTTAGAATTGAAGGTTTAAGGCTCCATCCGGAAGTCAATATCACTTTCTCAAAATTCTTTTCTACAGCACCCTTTGTATAAGTTAGGATGTCTTTCTCTAGAAAATCTTTGAAATCAGATGAACTCATGTCTCTAAAAATGTTTATATATTCTTTTTTAAGAAATTCATTTATGGCATGTGCCGATATCTTTTTTTGCGTGCACTTTTCTATAACATATAAGTTGCTTGGTACCGGTACCATCGTGTCCAGCCCCATGAAGATATTACAGTCTACCATAAGAGTATAAGCGCCGCTCTCGGCAAGAGGTGCGGAAATGCAGTAATTGGCTTGCTCAAGCAGAGAATCCACCAGTTCTTTTGTGGAAGAACTGATACTATTGGCCAATTGTTCATATCCTCTTAGATTCAGTTGGGATATGGTCTTTTCGATAGCCGGGATGAATTTCATTCCTGGACCCAGGTTCAAATCAAATCTTTTGTAATAGACAAGAAGTTCATTCCAATCTTTGTACCGTGAAGGTTTGATGATATTTACATTGTCTATACTATGTTGTTTAAGATACTCGCCGGAGGAAAATGCATCTTCTTTGAAGGTCTGTGTGTTTCCATCCGGGAAACTTAAATAGATGGTCTTATATGTGTCTCCAGTGTTGGTCCTTGCAAAAGCTTTACATTCCTCACCTTTGAGATAATATGCTGTGGTGATGTCAAAACCATTACCGCTGGCATCATTGTCATAGCAACAATTCCACTTTACCTTATCAGATGGGAATATACGGCTTATATTCTCTATTTGGGATTTGGTGACATATCCCCCCGTGCTTATGAATGCGCATGTGGTTTCTTTAGTATAATGGTTTATTTCGTAGAAACTCATTGCGTCAATAGCGGATTCAAAGAGATATATGTCTGTAACCTTGTCAAAAGGAACAAAATTGGCCATCCAACAGCTTTGTGCCTTGTCACCACCCGTGGCAAAGGCTTTATAATTGGTATTGGTCTCTGCAAAATAGTTCCTCATTTCAAAGTTAAGGATTTCCATCTGGGAGGGTTTGCGGAATGGAAAGCCGATATGATTGTTTTTTCCTACCTGGTAGATGAACAGTCTATTGGCGAAATCCTCCACAGTCTGTGGAGAGAGCTTCCTTTGGACGGTCAAATATGGATTATCCTTTTTGATAGGACGGGGATTCCAATAATTCAAATTGAATTCCTTAATGTAGTTCTGGGTGTGGTCTTTTGTACGGCTTTGTACGTTTCCGGTGACAATTCTTTCGCCAGTCATATATCTTGAAAGAACTTCATTGACTCCCCTATATCCCTGCTGAGTGCAATAAGAGAACATATGCAATCTTTTAAGGACGAACTTGGTCAGCTCTCCCTTATCGTCAAAGCTGCCTTTCCTTGAGAAATAGGTGTTCTTTTTAGGAAAGATGACTATTTCGTCTTCTGGATTTTTGGGGGTGCCAAGAACATAGGTCAAGTTCGTTGCTTGTCTGCCTGATATACGTGTATATCCGAGATCCTCTGCTATGTCTATGATTGATATTTTGGCCCTGCATTCATCGTAATCCATTTTCATATCTTTTAAAATTTAAAATTACACATTTTTTTGAACTGATAGGGAAAAAAGGGAGAAAAACTTTTTTTATTCTATATTTCTGCTGACGAATCTGTAGAGTTGGCGATTTGTTTTGCAATGGATAACCCCCACCCCGTCACCGTCTTATTCAGAGATACAAGACTATTTCCGCCGGACTTATTGGTCATTTCGACTTTGTGGCCGGACAGCAGTTTCTTGATTGTTTCCGGAGACTGCTTTTCCAGATTAATACTGCCTATGTTTAGAGGTTCTGTTTTACCGGTGGATTTATCTTTTATCTGGAAATCTGTAATCTGACTGACCGGTATATTTCCTTTTTGGGTAATTGTTATATTTCCTTTTAGTTGCCTGCTGTCTGTTTTACATATGGAAACACCTTCAATTATGTATTTTGATTGGGCATTGTTACAAAAGTTGTCTATGGCTGATGCATATTGTGTCAGGGCTTGGGATATATCATCGTATCCCATTTGATGGTAGTTTTCTATTACTGTAAATAGTTCGTTCTTTTCTTCTTTCAATGGGTGTCTGGACATTATGTCAGAGAAGCATGTTTTCAGACTGTTGTAGTCTCCTATTCGTTCCGGATAATTCGGATCGTCAGAAAAAACGAAGTAGCTTATCTGATTGCTTTCTTTGCTATAATTAATGGCAAAATCATAGTTTCCGTTATTTCCTATGATACCTATATAGTCTTCTTCCTTTAATAAAAGATACTTGCCATAAGATGTTGTATTCTCATAGGTTCTGGTAAATCCGTAATCTTTTAAGTGTTGCTCAAAATCTTTTATTTGAATAGGGAAATAGGCCTCTTCTTTCTCCTGAAGAATGTAGAACGCTTCTTTTTCACTTGTTGTCAGATCTGGGAGCTTGGTTGCTATAGAGTTTTCCAGTTGGTATGCTCTGAAATTTTCCACTACATTTTCATGGAAATCTATCAAAAACTCCGGACTGCAACCGTTCTTCCTATAAATGTTTTCCGCTGCTTGCAGAATTTCTACAGCACAGCTGTCGCTTCCCTGGAAAACAATGGCTGGAATATCGTTTACCAGACATTTCTTCAGTAGTTCTTTTTGATCTTTCATTTTATATCTTCGTTTTTGTTGCCAGAATAAATTAAATGCCGGCAGAGTTGTCAGCTGAGTTGAATACTTGTTTTACTGCGGATATTCCCCACCCCGTTATGGTTTTATTCAGAGTGACAAGACTGTTTGTGCCGGACTTATTGGTCATTTTTGTTTGTTGTCCGGATAACAACTTTTTGAGTGTTTCCGGAGACTGTTTTTCCAGGTCAATATCCCCCACATTTATAGATTCTGTCTTACCGGTGGATTTATCTAGGATACGGTAATTGCCGATTTCTTCTTGGCCGGAAGAATGAGATACATCACAGATCAGAGTTTTGCAGCCGGAAGATTGTAATTCTATTTGGTTTGTTGATATGTTTGTTTTCATTTCCATATATTTATTGGTGACGGCTGCCCATTTATCCATACCCTCGGCTGGTATATTTTCTTTATCAAGAGCTCCAAAAGGATTTTTAGCATATTCACGCATTATTTTATTGCGTTCTTCTGATAAATATTGTTCTGGACTTATAGTTGCTTTTGTATTATTCGAGGAGTACCATTCTAAAGAATGTGGGTTATCCTCACCGTAAGCCCCGTAAACTATGTCATCTACTGATTTTTTTATATTGGCATCTGTGGCCAATGTTTCATATTTAAAACCATTTGGATTAGAATTTAATTCATCTTTTATACTTTTCAAATAGCTCTCAACAGTATTGTATTCAATAACTTCAGATACTTTGCCATTAAAATCATAATATGAAATGGTTCCTATAACTTCTTTATTGGAGAGTTCTTCAATATTATAGTTATCTTGAGGTTTGTTTGAATAATCGATTCTTGTATTAACTTGTTTATGGTCATTCTCTTGTTGAATGCCGGATTCTTCTATTTTGATATTAGGTTCTATCCCCCTTTCCTTTGCAATACCAATTTCATATTTATAATCATCTATAATCTGTTTCTGCTTTTGTTTCTTCCAATTCATTATTTTATCTGATTCATCATTGATATACTTATCTCCTTTATTATAATCAAGACTCATTTCTTTTATGTAAGCATAACCTTCAGTATCCTGTAGGCTGGAAACTAACTTTTGGGTAGGCTTTATAATCCTGCGATCTGCTGGTATCTCTATATTACCACAGTACGCTCTTGCAACTTCCTGGCAGACAGTGATAGTTGGATTTTTTATATATAAGAATAACTCTTTATCTTTTCTTATAGTTATAAGTTGTGCTTTTTCTGTAGGATTCTTAATGTCATTGATGGAGGCTTTTCTCCATTTTAAAGCATATAATTGTACTTTTTCTACTGGTCTTTTGATGTTTTCTATTCTGATTCCTTCTTTTATAAGATATAGTTGTTCTTTTTTTGTTAAACTCTTAATATAACGATAGTTGTATATATCATCTTTTAAAGCGATGAATCGTACTTTTTTTGCAGGTTCTTTTATATATTTTATTACATGAGAAGAACTCCTTACAGCAGCCAGCTGTTGTGCTTCTGTCGGATTAGCTATCTCTTTAATCATTGTCGGATTTCTCTTGATATTTTCTAACTCTTTGTTTTCTGAAGAATTGAGAATGGCGTTAATGAGTTCTTTTAGTGATTTCATAAGCATTTTGTTTTGTAATTATTGATTATATTTCAATGGTATTGTCTATTGTATTAAATGATTGTTTTTCGGTTTTGAGTGTCCAGCCAATCGGTGACTTGCTTAACCTCATTATCTGCGTAGCACCGGATTGGGTGAACATTTCTGTCTGTTGTCCGGACAATAATTTCTTGATCGCTTCCGGAGGCTGTTTTCCCAAATCAATATTGCTTGCGGTTAAAGCTTCTATCTTGCCGGTAGATTTATCCTCTATATAGAATTCTCCAGATGAGTCGTTTAATAATGACCTGCATCCGGATGATTGGAGTTCAACTGTATTCAGTTCCTTAATTCTCAAAATTTCTTTAGTAGGCAATATGTGTTCTGTATAATCGCCGCCGGAACGGGACCCTGTACAAAGAATATAATCATTGCCGGATTTCCAAACCATACGGTCTTGCATCTCATCTTTACAATAAAATCGGGCATGAAGTTGCCCGTGTTGATCGCAGTAGTAGTGGTGAATTACCGGCAGACCGTTTTTCTCAGATTTCCAGTTAATGCCCATTGCCATAGCCATACGCCTTGCTGCCTGGGTACTTTCCAAGTCAGGATGCCCATTTGCAGCTTTTATAATCCTTTCTGTTTTGGTAGGCTGACGTATCTCTCCTCTGCTGAGCATTGCTCTGTATTCTTCTTTCAGTACATTTCGTTCTGCTTCATATTTGTTGCTTCGTGTTATGCTTATGCTTGATAATAAATTTTGTTGGTGTTGTGTCCGGAGGTTTCCCTTGTGTGTTGTGGGCACTGAATAAAATGGATTTTCATATCCTTTCGATGCGAGATATTCATCTTCGGTCATGACTGGTATCTGATTTTGTTTTTCGGTTGAATCCTCGTGTTCCCGGTTCAGACCTATACCTTCTTCCATGGCAGTGACTGCTTTGTTGACATCATTTAAGACAGTCATGATAAACCTTGGATCACTAGAAATTCTAGAACACCATCCGTCTAGGTACTGTGCATTCTCTTTTCTGGGGGTAACTGCCATGCCCAGGTCGCGGCCGGCTACTGCAGCTGACAGTTCAGCAATCAGTTCTTCGCGGGCGTATTCAGCGCTTCCGAAGGGACCAAATATTCTTGCCAGTCTTTCCGGATGTCCGGTTGAATGTGCCATTTCGTGAAGAGCAGTGTAGTAGAATTCCTTACCATCAATGAATTGATATCTTTCTGGAAGGGTAATGGAGTCTTTGGATGGACTATAGAAAGCTCCGTCTTGCTCTTTAAGGGTGATGGGACATAGCCATGTCTGTTTTTCAATGACTGAATCCAGAAGAGCATTCCGAAAATTGTTATCTGAATTGATGTTGAGCCCAAATTCCTTAACTAGAGCATTCCATTTTTCTGGATAGACTTCTGAATAGTTGGTTTGGTCCAGATTGAATACATTGTAATATTTGAGAAATGGAATGACTTTATATTTTTCTTGTTCTGCAGGTGATAGGTTCTTGTAGAATTCTCTTGTGACTCGCTTTCCTGCAATCTTGTCCTTAATGATTAAGTCGTAATAGGATATAGGAAATGCCTTGGCACCTTTCAGAACTTGTATCCTTTCATTACGTGCCTGGTTGAAAGTGACAAAAATAGGGGTGTTATATTTGTATTTATCACAAATGAAATAGAGCACGACCTTGTTCTGGTTATTGTATAATCTTCCTATCAGATTTTGCGGAAATCCTTTGAATCGGGAAGTGAACCACGGTTTCGTCCAGTTGGATGAATGTACTTCTTTCATCTTTTCGATCATTAGTTCTGCATATTTTTCTAATGCCGGATTTTCATTTTTCATAGCAATATACAGTATTAGTAAATATATTGTTTCAATTTTAATTCGCACAAATATATGCCTATAGCTATGCAATTGCATTTCGATTTTTCAATTGATGACTAACACTTATAGGGAAGATTAGTTGTCATTATTCTAACAGAACTCTAACAGCCAAATTCACCGCTACCTCCCCACTCTTCTATGTGAAATTTACCGATGAACAGTTTGATGAACGAGGTGGAGTAGATGCCGGTACGTTACAGATTATGGGTGAAGGGGAAGCAGAGAGACATACAAGCACCTCTAACACTCTTATTTATGCCCTATATGACGATGGAGGGCACTATCCCAATCTCTATATAGAGAAAAATTCAAACTATGAATTTGTAGGATGGTATTATGATGGCTCACTGTTGTCTTCATCTTTGGAGTTGTCGGATATGGACCTCTATGTAGCCAATATTACGAAAGGCGCCACAATTCTGGCCGCTTTTAAGAAAGTGAGTGGAGGAGGGAAATATACAATTACACTTCATGCAGATCATTATGATAATGGAAGTTGGGTAGGAACTGTTGGCAATTATGTGGGATTTAGTTCTGATGACATAAATCATAAAACAATCAGCAAGGAATTTGAGTATGGTACACGAGTCACCGTATATGGATTGGGAAGAAACGGAAATGATGACAGTGATTGGCAAAATGCACCTTGGTGGTATTACGTGAATGGATTCTACACGGCAGGAGGTACTAAACTAATAGGTTTTGATTTCAATCATGTATCTGCATCATATACATTCACTGTAACTAAGAATATGGACATATATGCAGACTTTGTTTATTACAAAAGGTAAAACTGAAAGCACAAAGAGGGAGAGAGATGGGGGGAGAGCTCTTATATCCCCCTACTCCATCTTAATATTGGTCAATTTCATTTTTGACATTAATAAATTTTAGCTCTTTATCTTTATTTTTCTTGCAGTTTATTATGTTTTCCTTTTAATACACCAATACCAAATGGTATAGGGTATTGGTGTATTAAAAGAAAAGCCGCGCATCTCTATCCTTTTGGTTTTCTCTCCTTCCCTACTCTATTCCTTTTTCCGTTTGCTTTCTTCAGTTCTTTTTCTATAGCAGAATCTGACTATGTTTTGAGAAATCAAAAAATGTTTTTGGAGAAATATAAAAAAGTATGTATATTTATAGCTGTAAATATTTAATACGATATAATTGTCAAACCATTATAAATAGGAGTAATAGATATGAACTACAACTGTATCAAAATTGATTCCAAAATGATTGCTAATAATCTTACTTCCGCATACCCGACACATCCTGGTGAAAAAAGATGAAATCAAATATAGAAGGATATAGTAACGTAAGTTAACTGAACAGATGGGATTTTTTATAAGAGAATGTCCACCGACCTATTACATAGAAAACTGCATTACTTTTTGAAGCGGTTCTTGGAATTGGGGGTGAACCGTTAATGCTCCTTCAGTTAAATGTAATATGCAGGCCACTCGTAAAAGGGGACGATTGGTGCAAATTCGCAAAAGAGCGATGACGCTTAAAACCTCAATGAATAGTTTGTGTATTTAAATGACTAACTATTACATCTTATGGAATATATTCAATTGACAAATGAACATTGTGTTCACCACTATGGGCTTATCCAGAATCCTAAAAATAGAAACACTCTATTAATGTATTCTCAAGAACAAAAGTTGGCATCATTTCCTATAATAACCGATGAAAGCATCGTCACAGTGCTCAATATACAAGGCGAATTTGCATATGTAAGGAATGAATGTCCACAAGGTATTCAGGAATATAACGACACTCTTCGAATACTGACTAGCAATAAGACAGCACGTTGGCGGTTTCAAGAGATAGAATATAAATTTAATATTCTCAACAATCTTGAAGATTTTTTTATTTTGTTCAAGTCTTTGCAACTTTCTGGATTTGCTGTCACACATACGCCTCAGTATTTTAATAGTATTGAGACCATGTTTTATCCCTACTCCAAGAGCTATTTCTCTTTGCTTCGATGGGAGAATGAAGATGAATACAATGCCATTAAAATCAAGAAGACATTATCTATATGTCCCATACTGACACGTGATTCCCTTATTATGGATTATACTCCACAACTATTATCGCATGTATTTCATCTTTTTCGTACAAATAGTGACAATTGGAATCAACACAGTGCCATATTTCACAAAAGAAAAGAAAGGCATATCGCAGTTGATTGTGAATCAGGACATGTCTTCGGTGTCAGCTGCAATATTTCACAAACTGGCAGTCACTACTTTTGTCAAGTCGAACTAGAATATTGGAGTAAGATATCTCCTTGCCAGTTATCCACGAAAGATATCCTATTTACAGATAGCAAGGAGCAGATAAAAAGTCATTTAAGGCTGATAGAAAGCATGAATAGATATCTATCGAAAAATAATATACAGTTCAATAACGCTCAACTCACCAAAAACATATGGTTACAACATATAGCAGCATCGCAGACGAAATAAAAAACATAAGTTGGAAATATGCATCTGAAAATATTGATGATGATTTACATACTGATATTCTTTTCATGGAGACCTCAGTATCATTACTCAAAAAAGTTGCCGGAATCTCCTACTCCCATGGCCTTCTTTTATACAAAGGACATAAAGGACGCTTCTACTTCCCCGATGAAGAGGCACAACATATTAACAAAACTTTGATTTATAAATTAAAGAATAATCTTTCATGGGGTGAACAACTCAATAAAAATATAGTCATCAAGTCTGCTGAATTAGAAAATATCTGGAAACCGTATTTGAACTACCACAGTTTTGCAATGCTCTCAGATGACAAAATAGTTTATCTGTATGATATTCAGTTACGCAAGCACTACGAACTATACCAATATGGCTGGATACCTGAAATATTGCAAGATACCGAATATGGTATCGACTATTGGATTACAAGTATCGCGCGAAAATATAATTCTGACTTTACGCAAAAGGATATACTCACTCTCCTGCCAGATACCCTTTCGCATACGGTATATTACAAACATGACCGTGCGCTACTATCCCTTATCCAACGTATATTGGCCAATAAAGAAGTGAAAATGATTTTTTCATTGCCTCCCAAATATATACGTACTTCATTACCATACCATATTAACAGTTCTATTCGTCAATTAGTAAATCATTACGGTTATCTTGGATATCACGGCTATGATGAAAGACGACCGTATGATTTTAATTATTACCTAAACCTAATTAAACGATATGTGGAGAATGAAGATGAACTAGCCACATTCACAAAACGTCTCTACTCTCCCCGAACTCCTTCTATATTATGGGAGAAACTGGCCATTGATGAGAAACGTCTGCTCCATATTTACCACAATTGGGGAATGACTAAATCTCGACGACGAATGGCACAATTACGTAACTTCTATTTTTTAGATATGTTAATTGAAGAGATTGCTTTCCGCCATCAAATTCCTGAAGACTATATACGCTTTATGACACCAGCAGAAGTCAAAAAGCTGCTGCTTCATCATATTCTACCCCCTAATATAGATAAACGGTCTTCTTCATGCCTCTGCTATCTAAATGAAAGAACGACATACATATGTAACGGAGATTATCAAGATGAAATATTTAACACCTTATCTTCTCTAACCGAAACACCCGTTGTATTGAGGGGAAGCATAGCGTGCGGAGGTTTCCAAATAGGTAAAGCTTGCCTTATAGAACGTAAATCTGATTTTTTTAATGAAAAAGTTGGAAATAATACTATTCTAGTAACGCGCGAGGCTGATCCAGATATATTTTGTATCTTTGAAAAAATAAAGGCCATTGTAACCGATCAAGGAGGTATTACTTGCCATGTCGCTTCGTTAGCTAGAGAATATGGCATTCCTTGTATTGTGGGTACTAGATTCGCTACTGAGAAAATTGCACATGGCGATACTATTGAAGTAGATGCTATTCATGGTTCAGTAAGAATATTAGAAAGAAACAATAAATCATAAAATTATGCAATACTCTTTCATTGCCATTATCGAAGCATGGTTATCCGGCGTACTTTTTATGATAACCACAGCTTTATTGTTGTTCCGTATCTATTGGGGTATATCTGATGTCAAGATATCATGGGATATTATAATAAATTTCAGCCCAATCATCACTATTCTATTATGTTCACTCGCCTATTCTATTGGTTGGATTGTCAATCATATAGCCGAAAGTATCTTCGATCCGCTACTACAGCATCGTTTCAGAGCTGAACTGGAAAAAGAAAACAAGGTTAACTTTTTCAAAGTCAGGGCATACGTGTTTCAATACGGTTCAGACCAGACTTTAAATGATATAAAATACGACCGGCAGGTTATTCGTATCGCGCGTGCCAACTGTTTCAATTTTTTCATAATGGCATTAGTAATGTTGTCTTATCTTGTAATTAACCAATCTTCACGCATTATACCCTTGTTTTTCTTTTTCTTTTGTTTCTTTGCATCTTGCGGTGCTTTCTTCCAATGGAAAAGTCGATATGAAGCTACATACAGAAAATTCTACCAAGTATATTTTGCTTTATCCGAAAGTTTATCCCACCAGTCTAACAAATGAGAAATATAGAAATAGAACAACGATTCATCACTCATCAGCAACAAGTTCTGATTAATTGGTTGAATACGCAAACCACATGGTTATCGCGTAACTACTATCGTGACATTTATTTTCAGAATCCGAGGAAACCATTTATCACCACCGATGAAAATGGAATAAAGGATGCACATGAGTGGCTTCGTATCCGACAATGCAATGACGACTTATCCAAGTTATGTTACAAGTGTTGGCATCGTAGCCTACAAAACAATATGCCGTTATATGCAGATCAGATAGAACTAAATATTGACAATCCTGATAACATGAAAATATTGCTCCAACGACTAAACTATCATCCTATTGCCGAGGTTTACAGATGGCGCACATCGTGGAGTTACAATAAATATATTATTGTACAAGATGAGGTACAAGATCTTGGTACCTTCTATGAAATAGAATATGTTGGGTCGACACAAGAACCTCGTGTAGCTGTTGAATTAATACACCACCTACTTTACAGTATAGGTATAATTGATTTTAAAATTATAGATAAAGGATATCCTTGGATGTATTGGAATAATAATTGGAGAGAGATTTTGGGTGTTAAATAAGCGTACTTCTGTTGGCTAATATACCTTTAACGGATATATATCGATCTCGTGGAATCAGACAAACTGGAATTGTAAGATTTGTGATATAACAACTAAGGATAACTTGATAATTCTTTAGTACCCACCCCTAGAGCTCTATTCTAAGAAAAGAGAATATTACTTTCTCCCCTTCCCTACTCTATTCCTTTTTCCGTTTGCCTTCTTCAATTCTTTTTCTATAGTAAGGTCTGTAACAGCACTATATATCTGTGTCGTTTTGACACTCTGATGGCCTAGTACCGTCTGGACAGTGGTAATACTGACTCCTCTGTACAATAATAAAGTTGCACAAGTATGGCGACACTAGTGGGAAATCATTGACGAAGCAAGTGGGTACAGAATGGTGAGTTAAAAACGCAAGCGGTTAATAATGAGCGGATTTTCAATATCTGGAAGAAGTCGCAGAAACGGATTTTGGAGAAATGCTGAATTGGTTCAGTTACCAAACCGTTAACAGGTTGTTACCGAAAAAGGACGGTGTTAACCGAAGGGTCGAAAAAAGTTTGGCGACGGTTTCTTTTTCTGTGAAACACAGCATTTTGCGTAGCGATGAACGCTTACATCAATAGTAAATTTGCAAACAAAAAATGTAGGCGTATGAAAATTGAGAAATTCAAGGTCTTGCTCTACCTGAAGAAGACCGAACCCGACAAGTCGGGCAAAGCTCCCATCATGGGAAGAATTACAGTAAACCGGACAATGGCGCAGTTCGGGACGAAATTGTCCTGCACCCCGAAGCTGTGGAACGCACGGGAAAGCCGTCTGGACGGGAAGAGCCGCGAGGCGGTGGAGACAAACGCGAAAATAGAGAAACTGCTGCTCGCCGTGAACACGGCATTCGAGGAGTTGCAGGGACGGAAACGCGATTTCGACGCCAAGGCGGTGAAGGAACTGCTGCAAGGCAGCATGGAGACACAAATGACGCTGCTCCGCCTGTTCGACAGGATGATCGAGGAGCGGAAAAGCCGCATCGGTATCGACGTGTCCCCGACCTCGATGAGCACGTGGCATTACGCACGGCTGACACTGGGCGATTTTGTCAAGAAGAAGTATAAGATGAACGACATCGCCTTTGGTGCTCTGAACGAACAGTTCATCCGGGAATACCAGGCTTACACGGAGGGGGAACGGGGCTATTCCAACCAGACCACACGGCATTACCTTGCCCTGCTGAAGAAGGTCTGCCGGACAGCCTACAAGGAGGGCTTGTCGGAGGTGTGGCACTTCGTGCATTTCAAGCTGCCCAAGCAGAAAGAAAGCACGCCGAAGGCGTTGAGCCGGGAGGACTTCGAGAAGCTGCGGGATGTGGAGATACCGGAGAAAAGACGTTCCGTCGTCATCACGAGGGACCTGTTCCTGTTCGCGTGCTATACGGGAACCGCCTATGCAGACACCGTGTCGGTGACACGGGAGAACCTGTTCACGGACGACGAGGGCAGCCTGTGGCTGAAATACCGGCGCAAGAAGAACGAACTGAAAGCCCGCGTAAAGCTGCTGCCGGAGGCCGTCGCCCTGATAGAGAAGTATAAGGACGACACGCGGGAAACGCTGCTGCCCCCGCAGCATTACCGCACGCTGCGGGCGAACATGAAAATCCTGCGTGTCATCGCCGGACTGGAGACCGACCTCTGGTATCACATGGGGCGGCACTCGTTCGCCTCGCTGGTTACGCTCGAAGAAGGTGTGCCCATTGAAACTATTAGTAAGATGTTGGGACATAGCAATATACGGACAACACAGATTTATGCCCGTGTCACGCCGAAGAAGCTGTTCGAGGACATGGACAGGTTCATCGAAGCAACCGGCGATCTGGAACTGGCGCTATGAGCGGAACAGGAACGGATTTATCATCGTCAAAGGATATATCGAACAGGATTTTAGGCATTGACATTCAATGGCCTTGCCGCTCATTCCATAAAACATCATTATCATTTGTATCATCTAAAAAATAATTCTATGCGCAGCACATTCAAGATATTGCCTTACATCAACAAGAAAAGAATCAAACCGGACGGCACGTGCGCCGTCCTCTGCCGGGTGTCCATCGACGGGAAGAACATCCTTATCACCACGGGAATCACTTGCCGCCCGGAGGATTGGGACAGCAAGAAAGGAGGCATCCGCACGGCACGTGAGAACAACCGGCTGGCGGAGTTCCGCCAGAATCTGGAACGAACCTACGACCGCCTGCTCAAAGAGCAGGGAGCGGTCAGCGCGGAACTGCTGAAGAACGCCGTAACGGGAGTGGCGAGAATCCCGCAGACCCTGCTCCAAGGCGGCGAGGCGGAAAGGGAACGTCTCAAAATACGTTCGGAGGAAATACACTCCACCTCCACCTACCGGCAGTCGAAGACCACACAGCTTAACCTGCAACAGTTCCTCCAGTCCAGAGGCATGGAGGACATCGCCTTTGCCGACATCACGGAGGAGTTCGGACACTCGTTCAAGCTCTTCCTGAAAAAAGATCTGGGCTATGCGACGACGCACGTGAACCATTGCCTGTGCTGGCTGAACCGCCTTATCTATATTGCGGTGGACGAAGGGGTACTGAGGTGCAATCCGCTGGAGGATGTGCCCTACGAGAAGAAGGACCCACCCAAGATGCGGCACATCAGCCGCGGCGAACTGCGGCGCATCATGGCCACGCCGATGGAGGACGAAAAAGTGGAGCTTGCCCGGCGCATGTTCATCTTCAGCTCGTTCACGGGACTGGCCTACGCAGACCTGCGCAACCTCTATCCGTGCCATATCGGTAAGACGGCGGAAGGAAGGCCCTATATCCGCAAGCAGCGTGAGAAGACGAATGTGGAGGCGTTCATCCCGCTGCATCCGGTAGCGCAGCGGATATTGTCGCTCTACAACACGGAAGACTATTCACGTCCGGTGTTCCCGCTGCCCATCCGTGATATACACTGGTTCGAGGTACACGCCTTGGGCGTCATGATGGGCATTGAGCAGAATCTCTCCCATCACTGCGCACGTCATACCTTCGGGACCCTGTTGCTCTCGGAAGGCATTTCGATAGAGAGCGCGGCAAAGATGATGGGACACGCCAACATCAACAGCACACAGGTCTATGCGCAGGTGACGGACGGGAAAATATCCAAGGATATGGACCAACTGATGGAACGGCGCAACAGCCGGAAAGAAGCGGAAACGAATTGAAATTGAATAAAATAACAACAAATGTATGGAAAGACATATCATTACATTGGATGAGCGCGGCACGCTCCATGTGCCGGAAGCTCCCGGCACTTCCATCTGGATGGACGAGCCGGAACTGGTGGAACTGTTCGGGGTGATTGCCCCCACACTCCGCGCGGCGGTAAAGGTGGTGTACAAAAGCGGCATCGTAACACCCCACGAAACGGAACGGCGCATAAGCCTGCCCGACGGGAACAGGCAGGTGGTGTACAGCCTCTCCCTGATTCTCGCCCTCGCTTTCCGCCTCGATACCTACGGGGCCCGGCGACTGCGGGAATATGTCACCGGCAGATTCGGCAACGACGGCAAAGGAGGAAAAGGGATGCAACTGCTCATCATGCCGGGCATCCGGCATACGGGTTACGCATGAAAGGATAAGGCAACCCCTATATAGCAGGCGCGGCGCACGGCGGGAGTATCGTCCCTGCCTGTGCGCCGCACTTGTCTTCCGCTCCTCCTATCCGAAGGAACAGGTCGAAAGCAGTCATTGGAAGACGGTCAGTCCCCGTGATGGAACGCCTCGCGGTAGCCCTCACGCAGCATCCGCTCGATGTCCGACTCGCGGTAGAGGATTTTTCCTCCCAACTGGATATAGGCCATGCGTCCCGCATCCCGGTGTTCCTGCAAGGTGCGTCGGCTGGTCTTCAGCAGTTGCGCCACCTCCCTGTCCGTCAGATAGCGTTCTCCGCCCAGCACGGGGCGGTAGTTCTCCGTCAGCCGCCCGACCTCCGCCAGCGTCCTCTCCAACTTTTCGAGAAGACGGACCACCGGCCCGCTTTCCCGTGTCATCAGTTCATTCAGTTCGTTCATTCTCTTACGATGGATTTAGTGGTACAATCATTCATTCGGTGCGGGGTCAGATGCTTTTCCCTTTCAGGGCCGCCCGCCTGCGGCGCTCCTCGACGACGGGGATGATGCGTTGCACATCCTCCGCACGGTAATACACCTTGCGCACGATTTGCGAATAGCCCAACGTGCCGTTGCTGCGCAAGGTCTGCAAGGTACGGGGACTGACCTGAAGGATGCGGCACACCTCCGCGCTGTCCAGCCATTCGCCCAAACGCTTTGCCTCCGACTTGCGCCGGATTTCCTCCACCCGGTTTACGAGACGGTTAAAACGTGCCATGATTTCCTCGAAGGTCTTTCTCTCGATAACTACTACTGTTTCCATAAATCTGTTGCTTTAATTGTGAATACTGCCGCAAAGTAAAAGGGTTCCGGCGGGATATGGTGCATCCGGGCCTTGCGTGGCAGCATTTGGCTTCGGTGTGGAAGCCTGTGGCTCCGTTTGCCGGCAGCAAATGGGTGGCCCCATCCGAAATACGGGAGGCGAAAAGAGAAAATCATACATGGAATGATGGGTGTGTCGGGGGGGACGAACATGGACGGGTCGGAGGAATGTAGGATAAAGGGAAGTAAAAACGACGGCCAAGGGTTACGGGAGGGACAACAGCGGTATGGTAAACGGGAAAAATCAGAAAAAAAAGCATAAAAGGGGCGGATTGGAGGTGAATACCGCCGGAATTTTGTACATTAGGGGCATCTAAATGTCAAAACACGGGTTGATGAAGGTTGCCCGGCCTAAAATTTATGCCTATGGTGGAAGAATTTGAATTACTCGAAGAGGCGGAGGTGCAGTTTGAGGACAGCGACTGCGCGGAGTCGGTGTGGCACGGCGTGGGGTACTGCGAGAGCCTGTTCTGCCGGAAGAAGCCGGCAGCGGAACTGACGCTGGTCATCCGCAAGGAGGGCATCCTATATTTCCTGTGCGCCGACCTGCCGGAGTTTCAGGAGCTGTGCCGCCTGCATGGATGGTATGTCGTGTCGCATCACCCGTTCAGCGATACGCTGGAAATCGGGATGTGCATCATGGAAGCCGGAAGGCATGCCGGGTGGTACTCGTTGGGACATTCAAGCGAGCGCAACGCTGTGTACCGTGAACTGCTGGAATACACGTTCGAGCGCAGCGAGCGGCAGGACTTCTACCCCTACGAGACCTCGTTCAAGGGGCAATGCGTGATTGACGGCTGCACGTGCCATTACCTGCACGACTACCATCCCACGTGGATGGAGAAGAAGGACGAACACCAGAAGCGGGTGAGCAACCTGATATTCCGTTTCAAGGAAGGCGGGCATTGCGGGGAGCTGGTGGCGCAGATCCTTGCGTTCGCCCTGCTCCATGCCGGGTTTAAGAAAGGGCGAAAAGACACGGTGCTGATACCCGTCCCCGCCTCGACGCACGAGAGGCAGCGCAGGCGTTTCCCGGTAGCCTGCTACTACCTGTCGAGGGAACTCGGCATCGAGGACGGCTACAAGGCGATATGGATAGCCGAAGACCGGGAACAACTGAAAGGCCGGGAGAAGAGCGGCGGCGAGATACTCTCGAACCTGCAATTCACGCGGCGGTACATCCGGGGGAAGCATATCGTGCTGCTGGATGATGTATTGACGACAGGGACCAACTTCCTGCACCTGTCCCGGAAGATGAAGGAGCTTGGGGCGGTATCGGTCACGGGGGTGTTTTTAGGGAAAACGGTAGGCGAGTTATGACAACGGCGGGTTACGGCACGATTTCATAAACCGTGCGGCTGTCGTTGCGGAAGATGTCCTGCTCAATCTGCTGCCCGACTTTCACGATGCTGTCAATGTCCGCATTGACCTTCAGGCTGAGGACGGGGGCAAATTCCAGATGGTCGTAATCAACGGGGGTATTGTTATAGGTCGTTTCGACAACGGGATAGCCGTGCTCCCCGGCGAAGCGTTTTAACGAGTCCAGATAAGGGAGCTGCTCCTTGCTCATGGCTTCAAAGTCGATGTAGAACTTCCCGTTTTCCTGCATGAAATAGATGCAGTCCGTACCGTTGCTACAGATGCCCGTGAAGTCAAACTCCGTGCGTCCTGCCTGCACGTTCCTCAACACTTCGGGGAGCTTGTCCATCGTGATGCGTGCGGCACTTGGTACAGGAAGAACGGCGCTCCAGTCCTGCTGCGCCTGCTTACCCGTGTTCCTGCACCCTGAAAGCCCGAAAACAAGGGCTAACATTTCCATTATTATAACCTTCATACATTTCATGTTTGTTCCTATTTTATTAAGCCAATGAGTTGGCAATCCTAATCTCACCGCCTAAAGATACGGGAAAAAAAACAGAAAGGCAGACCGCAGGGCAGGAAAATTTTGCGAATTATCTATTCCGGTTGGTCAAATACCCGAAAATGAATAAATTGAGGCACACGCAATATGCTCACAGCAGATTATATTCAATATGACAGAGATAAGTATTTTCATGTCATTCAATCCTAATTATCTGTCTTTGATTGTAAGATATGGCGTAAGCCCCAACAGTATTCCGTCTTGCTGTGGCTCTTGTAGCAATTATCTTCATCTAAATAAATATCCAACTTCCAAAAGTCCAAATCCTCTTTGCGGATGACATCGCCGTAGTTATCTATGAAAACAGCCACCTCGTCCTCCTCTTTCCAACTCCAAAGGTAGGGCAACCTGTAGCGGACAGTATGATTTTCGATATACAGTTCCTCCAAATCCCCATCTGCCGTACAAACTATTTTTCCCAAATACTTGCTCTCTTGTGGAGTATGGAAGATAATGGTCGGATGAAGCTCACGATATAGCCACCCCGACAGCACAAGGGCAGCTATAACGGCTATTGTCTTTACCAATCCTTTATGTCGTTTTAATCGGATGGGCATAAAATATCTGTTTTTTCATTTATCAGAAAAAGAGGAAAGCCTCTTATCAGTATCAAGAGGAACATTTACCGCATGATGACGATCCAATGCATCTAAATAAAACCGGACTCTCAGGGAATCACCGGAAATAAGTTCCTTGAGGAACTTCCGCTGGCCAGAGGATAGCGAAGAAGGGGCAACAGGCCAACGGGATTCCTTATGGGAACGTGCCATGACCGCAACCGTATCCTCAAACAGCTTCTGAAATTCCGGATTCTTATAAACAAAAATCCGTGGCATGATAATGAAGCGTTTGGATTCGTTTGGAAAAATGGATTCCGCAAAATCCAGATAATCTCCTATAGAATCGCCTTCACTCCTATAAATGAGTTCGCGATTCCACCTCTTGGAAGGATTGTTATCAAGAAGCTTATAATAAACTTCATTGGCATAGCCGTAATAGGAAGGATGATTAAGCACTGACAGCCTGTTTTTACCTCTGTTATGTATCATAAACTCGACCGGACATTCTATCCACAACAATTTGCCTTTCTTGAAAGAGTAAGCGAACACCGGATACAAACCGGTACGGGTTTGAGTAATTTCGTATTCCTGAGCTATGTTCTGATGAATCAATTTCCTGACAGCTTGGATTGAAAAAGCGCATAAAGTAAACGGCTTTTCAGGGCGGAACTTGTATTCCACGATTTTACTCTTCGATTCAGGAAACAACCTGTCTATAATTTCTTCTTTATATCCTGTCAAAACAAAATCATCCAGCCTTTCTGAATATCCAAATTGGGCATAGCCAATATAAAGGGAGCAATCTTCGCAGTACGAACATTTGATTGTGAATCCCTTGTCCGAGCCTTCAATGCTTATCTCTTCTTCATCAGGACAGTCGCCTAATAACGGAAAGACGCTTTCTCCTGCCGGCTTCCCTCCCTTGGTAAGTTTCACGGACACGATAACCGGCCTTGGGACACATCCGCTCTTAGCGGAATCCACGGACATGGTAAGTTCATACGTCTGTTTATGAACCTGAATCCTTACGGTATCCCTCATGCTTCCCTTTCCATAAACCATGATAGGGAAAAGCAGACACAATATGAATGATTTTAATTTTGTCATTGTTGATATTGTCAATAATGTTATACCATCAACGGAATCCGCCATCGTCCTCTCCAACTCGTTTTTCCAAGTTGCCCAACTCGTTTCCGTGAGTTGCTCAACTCGCCGGGCTGAGTTGCCCAACTCACGATTTCGGGCCGCTGGACTTGCGGAAACGGGGCGGGCAGGCTTCGACAATGGCGTATTGCACACAATAAATTCAAATGTACAAAAATATTCGGGAGGCGCAGGCTTCCGCTCCGGATTTAACATTTCGAACGGTGCGGAAGAGAAAACAAGAGCGGCTTCGCCCGTGCTTGAATGCCGGGCAGAGCCGCCTTTTTTGCGCCCGTATGCGGGGAAAACAGGGGGCGGCGGGAGGAAAACGGAAAAAATCATTCCATACCCTTCCCATACTATGGAATGCGGCTGCGGAGGATTGCAGACCTTTGCACCGTAATCATTAAGAAATAACAGTTATGGACACAATGACAATGGAACAAGCCCGTGGCAGGACGGGCACGGGAAACGGCGGCAAGGCCGGGCGGAAAACCGTCAGGGGGAAAGACCCGGAAGCCGTGGCACGGGAGCAGTTCGAGGCATGGATGCAACGCATCATGGAGCGGTTTGACCGTCAGGACAGAATCATCTCGGTGCTGATAAACAAGGATGCTGCCGGGGTGAAGTACATGGACGGGGAACGGCTGTACGACAACCAGGATCTGTGCGAGATGCTGCGCACCAGCAAGCGGTCGCTGCAACGCTTCCGCAGCGAGTACGGGCTGCGCTACCGGAAAATCAGCCGCAAGAGCTACTACAAGGAGTCGGACGTGCTGGAGTTCATCAGCCGGAACATGGAGGAGGTGGTGCAGGACGGCGAGAAGGTGCTGAAGATGAAGGAGGAGGCGAAGAGGAAACCGGACAAGGCGAAAAGAAAAGGCGGCGGGAAACGTGTGGCGGTACACCGCTGAGAGTATATCGCAAAGGCGAAAAGAAGGAAAAAGGGATGCATGGGCAGAGTCCCGGCAGTCCCGGCATCCCGCCCCGCCCAATGTTTGCGGACATGGACAAAGGGAAAGCGATACGACAAGAAAACGGATAAGCGGCGCAAGCCGTAGTGTTAATAATCAATTAAAAAACATTGAAAATGGAACAGAAAAAGAAAAACGAGAAAGACGTGCTGGTCGTCCGCGACGAGAAGACGGGCGAAATCAGCGTAGTAGCCGGGCTGGACAGCAAGGGTTATCCGAAGACGGCTCCAGCAAAGGCAGAACACTCGCAGGACTTCCTGCGCTTCGACCGCCACGGCGACATGGTGGATAACTTCTTCAGGAACTTCTACCGCCAGTGCAAGGAGCCGACACGCTTCGGCTTCTACCGGGTGGCGGGGGGAAAAGCAGGGGGGGGGGTTTCAGTTC
>OATK01000266.1_pt1 | contig 49481 bp, 50 predicted proteins | sample 1516611 | NCBI WGS metagenome assembly OATK01 (sample SAMEA2579947, study PRJEB22360) | human gut metagenome | biome: human gut; feature: human-associated habitat; material: faeces | place: Denmark | collected 2008/2010 | reverse complement strand
CGTAGACACTAGAACCTAAATCTAGCGCGTCTGCCAATTCCGCCACATCCGCATAGTGAGCGTGCGGGGATTCGAACCCCGGACAACTTGATTAAAAGTCAAGTGCTCTACCACCTGAGCTACACACCCTTATATAATTAAATTACTTCACCACATATCTATTAGGCAAAATAATAGGGTGGGTAATGGGATTCGAACCCACGGCCTCCAGAGCCACAATCTGGCGCGCTAACCAGCTGCGCTATACCCACCATATATAAAAAACGAGCCTGAAGGGATTCGAACCCCCGACCCACGGCTTAGAAGGCCGTTGCTCTATCCAACTGAGCTACAGACTCATGAAAGCGGGTGATGGGAATCGAACCCACGTGATCAGCTTGGAAGGCTGGAGTTCTACCATTGAACTACACCCGCTTATAGTCGGGGTGACAGGATTCGAACCTGCGACCTCTTGATCCCAAATCAAGCGCTCTAGCCAAGCTGAGCCACACCCCGTAAGTGCTTTGCTGTTTCTCTATTTCATCAACAGCAAGATTTATTATATAGAATCGTCCTTTAAATGTCAACAACTTTTTTCAACTTTTTTTATTTTTCTTGAACACTTTGTCGCAAATCCCCTGTTTATGCGGTTTTTGATCTTATTTTTTTTTATTATCCTTTTTTATTTTTCTTAGACTTACTAAAAAAATCATAGGAAAAAGCCGCTAATTGTATCAAAAAAAGAACACCAAAAACAGGTGTTCTTTCTTCGTTTCAGTTTCCTATATGAAGCTTTCTTATTCTACTTCCTCGATGTCTTCTTCTTTCACATCCGTATCATCTTCTTCATCGAAGAAATCATCGTCAAAATCATCATCAAAGTCTTCATCAAAATCATCCATATAATCTGGTGTCAGATATTTATATACCGCAAATGCGATTCCTGCAACTGCTGCGATCGCTCCGATGATCGCTAACGCCCAAACGATTTTGTTATCTTCTTTTTCTTTTTTTGTTGCAATGATGTCTGAAACTTTTGCCATTTCTAAAAGATCACTTAATTTTTCCATGCCGCTCATTCCTTTCTTATGCGTTTTCTTTATTATATCACTTCTAACTATATTTTACTAACTTTTTCGTTCATTTTATTCGACTTTTTTTAGTTTTGCAAAGGATGCGAACATTTTTTTCACTCCTGCTTTCTCAAAGTCTACTGTTACCTCGTAATCACGGCCTCCAGAGACAATTTCAAGCACTTTTCCTTTTCCAAATTTTATATGTTTCACCATATCTCCAACATCATATGGTAAAGTATCCATTTTCGTTGAAGTAAATGATTTTGCTTGATATGGTTTTCTAAATCGATTACTGCGATTTGATGAAAACAATGCTTTATCTGGACGTTTTTCTTTGAAGTTGACCCCTGTGTCTAACTGTAATAGCTGTTCCGGAATCTCATCGATAAACCGTGAAACTTTATTAAACTGAGTTCTTCCTTGCATCATTCTTCGTTTTGCCGCACTTAAATAAAGCTTTTTCTTTGCTCTTGTGATTCCTACATAGCAAAGACGTCTTTCTTCTTCCATATCGTCATCATCTTCAGACATCACCGTCATATAACTTGGGAAGATTCCATCTTCCATACCACAAATAAATACGTATGGAAATTCCAGACCTTTTGCACTATGCAGTGTCATTAATACAACCCTGTTATCTGAATCTTCTAGATTATCAATATCTGCAACCAATGCGATCTCTTCTAATAATTCTGACAGACTCGCTTCTTCTGCTTCCTGTTCATATGTTACAACTTTATTTAAAAGCTCATTGATATTTTCAATTCTTCCTTCAGCTTCTTCCGTTTCTTCAGCTTTCAGATTCGCAATATATCCTGTTTCATCTGTAATATACTTAAATAATTCTTCCAGCGACCCTTCCTGCATCTTGCGTCTGAATTCACGGATCAGATCAGCAAATCCATTGATCTTTTTCTTTGCATTTCCCAATGTATCAATGCTATCCGCAGAAAAGCATGCATCTAAAAAACTAATATTATGCTCAACTGCATACACATTGATCTTCTCGATTGTTGCTGCACCGATCCCTCGTCTTGGAACATTGATGATCCTTCGCACTGCCAGATCATCCAGCCCATTATCAACAACTTTTAAGTAACTCAAAATATCTTTCACTTCTTTTCTCTGATAGAAGTTTGTGCCTCCCACAATACGGTATGGAATATTTTTGATCATAAAACTTTCTTCAAATACACGAGACTGCGCATTAGTACGATAAAGGATCGCCATATTTTTATAATCATAACCTTCTTTGGATAGATCTTCAATCTCATGAATGATCTTTCTTGCTTCTTCATATTCTGTTCCATACTGATGGAATTCGATCAGATCCCCTTCTTCGTTCTCAGTCCAAAGTTTCTTCGTTTTTCTTCCCTTATTGTGTTTGATCACCTCATTCGCTGCATTTAAGATATTCTTCGTGGAGCGATAATTCTGCTCAAGTTTGATCGTAACTGCTTCTGGAAATACATTTTCAAAGTTTAAGATGTTCTTTACATTCGCACCTCTGAATTTGTAAATAGACTGGTCATCGTCACCTACAACGCAGAGATTCTGATATTTTCTTGCAAGCATACTGACTAACTGGAACTGGATCGTATTTGTATCCTGATACTCGTCAACCATGATATAACGAAATCTCTCCTGATAATAATCAAGCACTTCTGGATGGAACTGAAATAATTCCACGGTCTTAAAGATCAGATCATCAAAATCCAGTGCATTATTTGCCTTTAACTGCTTCTGATATTCTTTATAGATCTGTGCGATCTTTTTCTTCTTAAAATCATACTGATGTCTTGTTTCGTACTCGGAAGGTGTCATAAATTCATCTTTGGCAGAAGAAATCTCATTGATGATCCTTCTCTCTGGCATCATCTTTGTATCAATCTTATACTGCTTGCAGATCTGTTTGATCAGGGATTTCTGATCATCTGCATCATAGATCGTGAAACTGTTTCCATAACCAAGCTTATCAATATGCCTTCTTAAGATTCTCACACAAGTTGAATGGAAAGTACTGACCCAGATATGCTCTGCTCCAAATCCGACCAGATCATCGACCCTCTCTCTCATTTCCTTCGCTGCTTTATTTGTAAATGTGATCGCCATAATATGATAAGGATTCACACCCTGATCCATCAGATAAGCAATCCTGTGCGTCAACACACGAGTCTTTCCAGACCCTGCACCAGCAAGAAGCAAAAGCGGCCCCTCCGTACAAAAAACGGCTTCCTGCTGCTGTTCATTTAATGTATCATAAATTCCCATAGATAAATTCCTTTCTCAAAGCTTAACTGCTATTATACCTTATCAAGCGAAGCGAGTCCAGTCCGTTGCACCTGATGTTTTTTCTCTTGTCATATGGTTTGAATAACCGTATAATATAGTCATAAGATAAGGAGAAATCATTATGGAATTTGAAAAACAACTCGAAGAATGGATGAAACTCGATTATGTGCTTCCAGAAGACCTTCCAAACATCGAATTGTATATGGATCAGGTCACTACTTTTTTAGAAGAACAGCTAAAGAATACGAAGCGTTTCGAAGAAGATAAGATATTTACAAAAACCATGATCAACAACTATACCAAAAACCATCTTCTTCCACCTTCTAATAAGAAGAAATATTCCAGGAATCACATGATTCTTTTAATTTATATTTATTATCTGAAGAATTTTTTATCAATTTCAGATATTAAGAATCTGTTAGATCCTTTAAATGAACATTTTGATGATCAGGACTCAAAGAATTCTTTTTATACGATTTATAATGAGATTTTCAAGCTGGAGCATGATCATAATACGGCGATCCGAGATTCGATCGCAGATGTATTTCATAAATCTGAGGCTACTTTTGCTGAATTAAAGGAGTCGAAGAAGAAAGAACAGCTGCAGCAATTTGCTTTTATTACACTTCTTGGATATGATATCTATCTAAGGAAACAGGTGATTGAGAAAATGATCGATGAACTCTATCAACCAGAGTCAAACAATAAAGCAGAAAAGAAAAAGAAGAAATAGGCATCTGCCTATTTCTTCATTCGTTTAAATACCATATCATAGCCATCACTTCCATAATTCAATGAACGATTCACTCGGCTGATGGTTGCCGTGGAAGCACCTGTCTTATCTGCAACTTCTAAGTATGTATGCTTATCATATAACATCGAAGCCACCTCAAATCTCTGAGCTAACGATTCTAATTCATTTACTGTACAAAGATCTTCAAAAAATGTAAAACATTCTTCTTCTGTCTCTAATGTCAGTACTGCCTGAAATAATCTTTTTGCCGCTTCTGTCTTGATTTTCTTGCTCATTAGCATTTACTCCCTTTCTGATCTTATAGTTCCACTATACTATATCAGAGTGTTAAAGTAAAGCAATATTTTCTTTATGCTTCTCCTACTGTTGTTTTCACAATACCAACTCTTTCAAGATATCCTCTTGTCTCAGATACAACATCTCCGTTCAACGCAAGCAGTGCTACAAGGTTCGGGAATGCCATTAATCCATTACAGATATCCGCAATAGTCCATACAGCACTAACTGTCATAAATGGTCCAATAAACACTGCTAAAATATAAAACCATTTGAACGCTGTGATAACGAATTTCTTTCCATTTACCAGGTATTCCAGACATCTTTCACTATAATATGCCCATCCAAGAATTGTTGTAAATGCAAAGAATACAAGACACATCATTAATACAAATGCTGATGCTTTTGCAGGGAATGGAAGTCCTAATGCAAATGCCTTTGTTGTGACTGCAACTCCTTCAAGTCCCATATCCCATGCACCTGTCATAACGATTGCAAGTCCGGTCATTGTACATACGATGATCGTATCAATAAATGTTCCTGTCATAGATACAAGTCCCTGACGTACTGGTTCATTTGTCTGAGCTGCTGCCGCTGCGATCGGTGCTGATCCAAGTCCTGCTTCGTTAGAGAAGATTCCTCTTGCAATACCTTTCTGCATTGCAACTGTCATAGCTCCGATTGCTCCACCTGCAACTGCTTTTAGTCCAAATGCTGACTGTACGATCTCAGCAAATGCTGCTGGTACCTGTGGTAAATGTGTGAATACAATGATCAGACAGACACCAATATATGTCACTGCCATAAATGGCACGATAACCTCTGATACCTTAGAGATTCTCTTTATTCCTCCAATGATAACAAGTCCTGCACAGATTGTTACGATAATTCCCGCTACAACAACGCTAATAGAATAATTCATTCCAAATAAGCTGATCGTATGTACATTGGATGGGTCAAAAAAGTTATTAACTGCTGATGTGATTCCATTTACCTGTGTAAATGTTCCGATTCCAAACAAACCTACCATTGTTCCAAATACACAGAATAATTTTGCAAGCCATTTAAAATTCTTACCCATTCCTTTTTCAATGTAATAGAATGGTCCGCCAAGTGCGTGACCATCTTCTGCGATCACTCTATACTTAACCGCTAACATTCCTTCAGCATATTTTGTTGCCATTCCAAAAAAGGCTGCAAGCCACATCCAGAATAATGCTCCTGGTCCACCTGCAACGATTGCTGTCGCACATCCTACGATATTACCAGTTCCGATCGTTGCTGAAAGTGCCGTACATAATGCACCAAAACTTGTAACTTCTCCTTCTCCATCATCTTCATTATGAAATACATAATGTAGTGCCTTTCCAAGATGTCTGATCTGTAGTCCTCGAAGCCTGACTGTCAATAAGATTCCTGTAAAAAGGATCAAGATGATGAGGGGCATCCCCCAGATAAAATTGTCGACGTTGTTTAGTACATCGTTTAGCGTGTTTAACATTTTTCATTCCTCCAAAAATAGATCTTTGCGAATGTAACCTTGAACAGCTTGATTTTTGCATATCTGAGTATACAAAAAAGAGCTGATTAAATCAGCTCTAAAGAGTATCGAATACATTGCTTATAAAGCTCTGTCCTTTTGCCTGAGAGATTAGTTTCCTAATAGAAACTGTACACCTTCGGCGCTCACTTATGAGACTCTCCAGAGTTCATTTCTTTTTGTTCATCAGAAAGAAATGCCTATGTTTATTTTTCTTATCCGCAATATTTACTTTATATGATGATTCTGATATTTGCAAGTATTTTTTTTAATAATCAGTCACTTTCAGCACACTATACAAAAACACTTGTCTTTCTATGGCATACATATGTAATATTTTCCATACAATATTTTTATCAGTTTCTTTGCTTTTTTCCTGCTACTGTGTTAAACTGATTCAGATATGCTCAATGCGTATGGAAACATTAGTTAAAGGAGACAATTTATAATGAAGAAACACAAAAGAAGCACTTTCTCTGGAAAGCTTGGCTTTGTATTATCAGCTGCTGGTGCTTCCGTAGGGCTTGGAAACATCTGGAGATTTCCATATCTCGCTGCTAAATATGGCGGTGGAATCTTTTTACTTGTTTATATCATACTTGCACTGACCTTCGGTTACACCTTGATCATGGCGGAGACTTCTCTTGGACGTATGACAAGAAAAAGCCCTGTTGGAGCATTTGAAAGCTTTGGAAACTCACGTTTTATATCTATTGGTGGTTGGATCAATGCAATCATTCCGATCCTCATCGTTCCTTATTATTCTGTGATCGGTGGATGGGTGATCAAATACTTAATTGAATATTTTGCCGGACATAGTAAAACTTTAGCTGGCGATGCTTATTTTACGACATTTATTTCCAATGGGTGGTCTACAGAAATCTGTTTTATCATTTTTACATTATTTACACTTGGTATCATTTACGCCGGTGTACGAAATGGAATTGAGCGTGTATCAAAATTTATGATGCCGATCCTGATCGTTTTATCACTGATCATCGCTGTGTATTCTGTAACCAGACCAGGTGCTATTGAAGGGGTAAAATACTTTCTTGTGCCAAACTTTGATCATTTTTCATGGATGACCGTTGTATCTGCAATGGGACAGATGTTTTATTCTTTATCCATTGCAATGGGAATATTGATCACATTTGGTTCTTATATGAAGAAAGATACTTCCATTGAAAAATCTACAGAGAATGTTGAGATTTTTGATACTGCGATCGCGATCATGGCTGGACTTATGATCATTCCTGCTGTTTTTGCTTTCTCTGGCGGTAATGCCGAAACATTAAAGTCTGGACCTGCCTTAATGTTTATCACAATCCCGAAAGTTTTTGCAAACATGGGATTTGGAACTGCGATCGGTGTTGTATTTTTCTTATTAGTACTGTTTGCAGCTGTGACAAGTTCGATCGCACTGACAGAAAGTGCTGTTTCGACGTTCGAAGATGAACTACACTGGAGCCGTAAAAAATCAACTGTGTTCATGGGAATGGTTATGTTACTGCTTGGAACGCTTTCCTGCCTTGGGTATGGACCTCTTGCGAATTTTAAGATTCTTGGAATGCAATTTCTTGATTTCTTCGATTTCATAACAAACTCTGTGATGATGCCGATTGCCGCGATCGCAACCTGCCTTCTGGTGTCAAAAGTTGTTGGAGTTGATAAAATAGAAGAAGAAATCAAAAAAGACGGACAGGTATTTCGCCGCAAGAAGATTTTCTGTTTTATGATCAAATATCTGTGCCCGCTTTTTGCAGCGATCATTTTGATCAGCTCAGTTGCAAATGCTTTTGGAATTATCACAATGTAATTTCATATATGTGTACTACTACAAAAAGGATGGCTGATTTCTCAGCCATCCTTTTTATATGATCATCCTTTAAAGATTATGCTTCATCAATTGCTTTTCCGATGTCATTTCTCTTATATTTGTTTGCAAAATCAATCCATTCTGTTGCTTTGTAAGCATTTGCTCTTGCAGCCTTTAGATTTTCTCCTTTTGCTACAACACCTAAGACACGTCCTCCATTTGTCACGATCTTATCACCATCAAACTTTGTTCCAGCGTGGAATACATAATATCCATCTTTGTCTTTGAATGTATCTAATCCTTTGATTTCGAATCCTTTATCGTATTTCTCTGGATATCCGTCAGATGCTAAAACAACGCATACTGCTGCATTATCTTCGAATTCCAATTCTACATCAGATAATTTTCCATCAATGCAGGCTTCCATCACGTCGATGATATCATTCTTCATTCTTGGAAGAACAACCTGTGCTTCTGGATCTCCAAAACGTGCATTGTATTCTAAGACTTTGGGTCCGTCTTCTGTGATCATCAATCCTGTAAATAAAATTCCTGTAAATGGTCTTCCCTCAGAAGCCATCGCATCGATCGTTGACTGATAGACATATTTTTCACAGAATGCTTCTACTTCATCATTGTAGAATGGACTTGGAGAGAATGTTCCCATTCCTCCTGTGTTAAGTCCCTGATCTCCATCTTTAGCACGTTTATGGTCCTGTGCGGATGTCATACATTTGATCGTTTTTCCATCACAGAATGCCAGAACAGATACTTCTCTTCCTGTCATAAACTCTTCAATAACGATTTCATTACCAGCATCACCAAACTGTTTGTCAAGCATTAATGTCTTAACACCTTCTTTAGCTTCTTCTAATGTGTTACAGATCAATACACCTTTTCCAAGTGCTAATCCATCCGCTTTTAATACGATTGGCATCTTAGCTGTTTCTAAATATTTGATAGCTTCATCTGGATCTGTAAAATTCTCATATGCAGCTGTTGGAATCTTATATTTCTTCATCAGATCTTTAGAAAATGCTTTGGAACCTTCGATGATCGCTGCATTCTTTCTTGGTCCAAAAACACGCAGTCCTTCTGATTCAAATGCATCGACAACACCACCAACTAATGGATCATCCATTCCAATGATCGTAAGATCAATTGCATTTTCTTTCGCAAATGCAACCAGTTTATCGAATTCCATTGCTTTGATATTTACACATTCCGCAAATTCAGCAATTCCTGCATTTCCTGGTGCACAATAAATCTTGTCTACTTTTGGGCTTTTAGCGACAGACCATGCGATCGCGTGTTCTCTTCCACCGCTTCCTACGATTAAAACTTTCATCTTTCATTTCCTTTCTTTCGTGATCTGAATGATTTATAGATAAATGACTTTTCCTTCTTCGACTTTGATCCTTCCATTAGCAATGTCATCAATGGCTTTCGGCATAATAACCCATTCTGCCTGCTCCATGATTCTTCTCTGAAGAACTTCTGGAGTATCTCCCTGTTTGATCTCTACTGCCTTCTGGGCAATGATCGGACCTGTATCCGTTCCTTCATCGACAAAATGAACGGTTGCTCCAGAAACTTTAACTCCCCTTGCCAAGGCTTTCTCATGAACCTTCAATCCATAATAGCCTGTTCCGCAAAATGATGGGATCAATGATGGGTGAATATTGATGATCCTGTTTTCAAATTCATGAATGATCTTCTCCGGAATCACAACCAAGCATCCCGCAAGAACGATCAGATCAATCTTACGGTCTACAAGCTCGTTATACAATGCTTCGTTAAATAAATCTCTTGTCTCAAAATCTTTGGGAGAAAGTGCAACTGCTTCGATATCATGTTTCTTCGCACGCTCAAGTGCATATGCATTCTTATTATTGCTGATCACAACATCAATCTTCGCATTTGTAATGCTTCCATTCTCGATTCCATCGATAATGGCCTGAAGGTTTGTTCCTCCTCCGGAAACAAGTACTGCCACTTTTAGCATAAAGTAACTCCTTTTTCTCCAGCTTCCATATGCCCTACGATATATGGTGTATCTCCTGCTGCTTTGATCGCTTCCATTGTTTTGTCAACATCTTCTTTATCAACCGCAACAACCATTCCAAGTCCCATATTGAATGTGTTGTACATCATCTCTTCTGCGATATCTCCTTCTTTGGCAAGAAGTTTAAAGATTGCTGGTACTTCATAGCTGTCTTTCTTCACAACTGCTTTCATTCCTTCTGGAAGCATACGTGGGATATTCTCATAGAATCCACCACCTGTGATATGACTGCATGCTTTAACTGTAACTCCTGCATCTTTCACACTCTTTAATGCTTTTACATAGATTCTTGTCGGAGCAAGTAATGCTTCTCCTAATGTTTTTCCTAATTCATCATAATATGTATTTAAAGATTCTTTACTCATATCAAATACTTTTCTTACTAAAGAGAATCCATTGCTGTGAACTCCTGTAGATGCCATACCGATCAAGACATCTCCATCTTTTAAGTTTTCTCCTGTGATCAGGTCTTTTCTGTCACATACACCAACTGCAAATCCTGCAAGGTCATAGTCTTCTTCTGGCATAAGTCCTGGATGTTCTGCTGTCTCTCCACCGATCAAGGCTGCATCTGACTGTACACATCCTTCTGCTACACCGCTTACGATCTCAGCGATCTTTTCAGGATAGTTTTTACCGCAGGCAATATAGTCTAAGAAGAACAGAGGTTCTCCTCCTGCACATGCAATATCATTTACACACATAGCAACTGCATCGATACCGATCGTATCATGTTTATCAAGGATCATTGCAAGTTTTACTTTTGTTCCACATCCATCAGTTCCTGAAAGTAAGACTGGATCATCCATATCTTTGATCTTCTTTAAAGAAAATGCTCCGGAAAATCCTCCTAATCCACCAAGTACCTCTTCTCTCATGGTTCTCTTTACGTGTTCTTTCATCAGTTCTACAGATTTGTATCCTGCTTCAATATCCACGCCTGCTTTCTTGTAATCCATTGTTACTTCTCCTCCTGATTATTTAAAATATTGATCAATACCATTTGCAATGCCGTCTACCATCTTCTTCTGTGTCTGCTTCTTCTGCATCTGTTTATCTTCGGTCTTATTTGTCATAAATCCCATCTCTATCAGTGCCACTGGAATCTTACTCCAGTTTGTTCCTGTAAGATCGTCACGTTTTGATAAACCACGTTTCTTGAATTTGGTTGACTTACAATAACTGTCCAGTATATTCTTTGAGAGTTTTTTACTCTTCTTGCTTAATTTTGCTACATAAGGATTCTGCTGTGATGGGTATAGCACAGAAACACCACGAACATTCGCTGATGCTGCATCCGCATGCAGTCTGATACAGATATCAGCACCACTTTTATTTGCACGGATCGCTCTTTGCTTATTGCTAATGTTTACATTCTGTTTTCTTCTTATCATATACACATCATAACCGCGTTTCTTTAACTCTTTCTCAAGCTTTAATGCAATCTGCAGAGTTAATTTGGATTCTGGTACTTTCGTTTTGACTCCCTGCGTTCCGTATGCTACTTTTGGTTTACGCATCTTCGCGCCCGGTCCGATAGGTTCTGTCTTACTGTTTCCCTTTCCCTGGTGTCCTGCATCAATTGCAATCTTGTATGTCTTCTTTGTTTTTGCTGCACTTACTGGAAAACTTCCTGTAACTACAACCATACATACGCATAAAAACGCTGCAAGAATCTTCTTATTCATAATCTTTGTATCCAACTTTGTCAAGTTTCTCTGCTTTCTCTACAACTGACTGTTTCATCTCTTCGCTGTAAGCTTCTAATTTCTCAAGTAATTTCTCGTCTGATGTTGCAAGGATCTTCGCTGCAAGGATTCCTGCATTAAGTCCTCCATTGATCGCTACAGTCGCTACTGGTATTCCAGATGGCATCTGTACGATAGAATATAAAGAATCAACACCACCGAGGTCGGAAGTCTTCATCGGAATACCGATAACTGGCATTGGGAATAAAGCTGCACACATACCTGGAAGATGTGCTGCCTTTCCAGCACCTGCAATGATCACTTTCACTCCACGGTCCTTCGCACCTTTTGCCCACTCAAAGAAAATATCTGGTTCTCTGTGTGCGGAAATGATCGTCATCTCAAAATCGATCCCCATCTGATCTAAAAACTCTGCTGCTTTTTTCATGATAGGCATATCAGAATCGCTGCCCATTACAATTGCTACTTTTGCCATGTTCTTTCTCCTTATCTTATGAAATTAACAAAAACTTCCCTTTCAGGATTTTATCTTTCTTATCATTGTACTGATTTAACCGATTTCCGTCAATGGTTCATTTAATGTTTCTGTACCAGAAAGTACAAATTTACCATCTTTGATCAGTAAAATCTCATCTCCGCCAAGGGTGATCGCACAAATAGAATCCAGTTCTTCATATGGAATCGTAATATCTGTGTGACACTGGAAATACTCGCCTTCTTTGGAGCATTCATTATATTTTGCAACGATTTCTTTGCCATCTGGATTGTGAACTTCAGTTTCTTCACAATGACTGTAGCAAGTATCTCCCACTGCAAAATGAGGTCCCATCTTCTCAACGATCAGGATCGGAAGCTGATATAAGATATCATATGTCTTCGCCATCACATATGCTGTTGTATTTGTTCCGATCGCAAACTCGCCCATTGGGAGCGTATCTCTGTTATATAAGAGATTCTCTTTGATAAATGTCTTATTTTCTTCCTCTGTTTTAAAGTTTTTGCATGTATATTCAGAAATCATTCCATCCTTAAAAGTAATTTCAAGATCAATGAATTTCAGATCATTTAAATAGACTTCTCCAACATGCAGTACTCCATTGGTCCCTGTTAATTTTGGTGAGGTAAACACTTCTCCAACTGGAATATTGACATCTGCAAGGCAGTTTTCAAAATTCGTTTCTTTGGATGGGTCATCCATCTCATGCATCGCTACGTATAGGTCGGTCTTATTCTTTCCTTTTCCTTTGACATGAACTTCCACTGCCTGATCCAGGGCATCGATCAAATGCTGCTGAATCTGTCTGTATTTGTCTTTATCCAATGTATTAACTTTCACGACTTCTTTAAAAATCTCTTCAAAGTTATCCCCGATCTCAGGAATTGGATATGCAATGATCGTAAAGCTCCTCTGCTCTGGTTTGATATACTGATTCATGATCTCAGACGCTTTGATCTGGAATTCTACAGAAAGCTCTTGCTGCTTCTTGCTTAATTTTAAATTCTCTTCTTTATTCTCTGGTAAAAAAGGTATTTCCCCAAATGTTTCCATGCAAGCTGGTCCAGCAAACACATACGCTTCATCTTTATAATGTTCATATGCATTATGATAACATTCTAATTTGTGCTTCATAAAACGATTATCAAAGAATATCGCCTGATCATATCTGTGATCATATTCATACTGTGGGTTTGGAGAAGATGAAACATAACCAATCTTATGAAGTCCTCGTGTTAAAACAGATACTCCACTTCTATAGATGATCGGTGCAAGCCCAATTTCTGAGAATAAACGAACTGCCTCTCTGACAACTGGTTCAAATCCGATCGTATAACGGATATTAACACTTCGTTTTGGACTCATATCAATGTTATTGATGATAAATCCTTCATGAAATCCATCAACATATGTTTTGGCCATTGCTGTGATCTCTTCTTGTGGCAATTTATTTAAAAACTTTAAAGTATCAATTTCATTTTCAGAAATATATTCTCCATATTGATACAAAATATCTGGATCACTGAGATCAGATTCCATCACGATCTTTGTTGCAAAATCAAGTTCTGGGTCTAACTGTTCTCTGATTCTGTACTCAAAAACATCCTCGCTGTAATCTCTCATATGATCAAAAACAATATGCTTGATCTTCTGCGGATGTTCTTCTCCTGACAAAAATAAATTGCTGATTTCCAAGAACAATTCATTGTTGATCACAAGGTCAAACAGTCTTCCTTCGATCGCATAGATAAATCCACTGCGCATCTCTGCATATAAAAATGCGAAGATCTGACCATACTCTTTTCCAAACTTTTCTGTACAAAATTTTGGATTCCCAAAACTATGTGCATATTGTTCCTGGCTGATCTCTTCATACCATATTCTATTCCACTGTTTTAACTGTTCTAATGTCCTCTCTTTGGTATCGTAAATCTCATTTACATATAATAAAAGATCTGCCATTTTAGAAAAATATGAAGAAAATTCTCTTGTTTCTTCTACATCTTTCTTTAATTCTAACAGTGCGATCTTATTTAATTCATGTCTTTCTGATAACATTGTATTCAAGTCATCTCTTCCTTTCTTTACTTAGATCATTGCAATTATTCCAATCATAAAAATGATCACAGATACTGCCAGCACAATTCCGTTGCAAGTACATCCAATGATCTTCCATTTCATCACTGCTGCGGTATCTTTCATACTTTGTATTCCAAAATATAATCCTATAGCTGATACTACCAGCAAGATCCATCCTCCAGCTCCACTTAATGGACTACTTGTTCCTCCTGTCTTTATGGAACCGAAAAGCAGCAGGTAATATCCAATGATCCCTGCTGCTCCTAAAATCACAGAAACAATTGATTCCCGTGAAATAATTTTGTCAGATGGACGATATGCAAATGTTTTTCTTTTGTTTCTCTTCATTTTGCCGCCCTCTTTCTGTTATATAAATCATATACTGCTACTACGACCCTGTATATCATATACCCGATCAATCCACCAACCGTATTCATCAGAAGATCATCTACATCAAATACCCCTACTTTCATGATCAATTGACTTGTCTCGATCACTAAACTAAAAAATGAAGTTGCAAACACTGCACGAAAAAATGCCTTTTTCTTATTGATCACGATCGGGATCATAAAACCAAATGGACTGAATGCAAAAATATTTCCAAACAGATTTGTGACCACTGCTTCGGTGGACAAAAGATATCTGTATGTCCAGAACCTGTTGATTTCTTTGAATAAAATTAAGTTCACATGGGAGGTATCATATCCTGTATCCCTCCCATATCGTTCACTCAATAATACAAAATAAAATATAACTATGATATAAAGATAAAATATAACTTTTATTCCTCGTCTGGCTAACTTCTTTTTCTCAACCGTCACAAGAACCATCCTTAATGTTTTGCACCATACTGTTCATAGTATGCATCAATTGCTGCTTTTAATGTATCATCAATCACAACTTTTCCATTACATTCTTTGTTATATAAACATTCTACAACTTCTTCCATATCAACGATCGCTGCTGTATCAAATCCATATAATTCTTTCACTTCATCCAGTGCACATTTTTCTCCGCCTTTACCGATTTCCATACGGTTTAAGGATACCATTAATCCAACGATCTCTACGTTTGCTGCTCCTTTTACTTTTGGAACTGTCTCTTCCATGGATTTACCAGATGTTGTAACATCTTCGATCATGATCACGCGGTCACCGTCTTTTAATTCGCTTCCAAGGAAGTTTCCTTTATCTGCACCATGATCTTTTGCTTCCTTACGGTCAGAACAATAACGAACTTCTTTTCCATATAATTCGCTGTATGCGATCGCTGTTACAACTCCTAATGGAATTCCTTTGTATGCAGGTCCGAATAACACATCAAAATCATCTCCATAAGTACTATGGATTGCTTTTGCATAATATTCTCCAAGTCTCTTTAACTGAGATCCTGTCACATAAGCTCCTGCATTCATGAAAAATGGAGATTTTCTTCCACTCTTTAATGTAAATTCTCCAAATTTTAATACATCACTTTCTACCATAAATTCGATAAACTCTCTCTTATACTGTTCCATCTTCTATTTAAACCTCCATCTTATTCATTCTTTGCTAATTTGCGGTATTCGTCATGATAAAAACGAATCACATCTTTTCTTGTCACGATCCCGATAAATTTCTCCTGATCATCAATGACCGGAACAAAATTCTGATCTGTGATCACATCGACAAGATCATCCATATCTGTGCTGATCGTCACTGCCTGAATGTTTCTCTTTCTCTTTACATCCATAAGTTTGACTTTCTCAGCTTCTGATATATTCCAATGGCACATAGATTCCATGGCACGCAATACATCACCTTCTGTGATCGTTCCTGCGTATTTACCATCATCAGTTAATGTCGGCACTGCTGAATATCCATGATATTTTAGTTTTTCAAACGCCTGCCTTAAACTTTCATCGGCAGGGATATAGGCAACCTCACTTTTCGGAGTCAGGAAAAATAAAATATTCATACCCTCATCCTCCTTTTATTATCTATTTGACACATCCGATCAATTCGTTAATATCATTGATCTGATGTCTTTCCATGTAAGTTTTGATTCCATCAACCACTTCAAGTGTCGTTGCAGGATTGATAAAGTTTGCTGTTCCTACTGATACCGCTGTTGCACCAGCCATGATAAACTCTAATGCATCCTCAGCTGTTGAGATTCCACCCATACCGATAATTGGCACATCCACAGCGTTAGCAACCTGATATACCATACGGACAGCAACTGGTTTGATCGCTGGTCCGGACATCCCACCTGTCTTATTGGCAAGCACAAAATCTCTTCTTTCAATATCGATCTTCATTCCTGTTAATGTATTAATCAAAGAAAGAGCATCACTTCCTGCATCAACTGCAGCTTTTGCCATCTCTGTGATATCTGTGACATTCGGGCTTAACTTCATGATGATCGGCTGTTTTGCTTTTGCTTTCACTGCCTTCGTAATATCATATAACGCTTTGGGATCCTGTCCAAAAGCAATCCCGCCTTCTTTCACATTCGGACAAGATACATTGATCTCTAATAAATCTACTGGCTGGTCAGCAAGTCTTTCTACAACCTCGAGATAATCCTTTTCGGATTTTCCACAAACATTAACAATGATCGTTGCTCCGGCTTTCTTAAGATATGGAATATCTCGTTCAACAAACACATCGATCCCAGGATTCTGCAATCCGATCGCATTTAACATACCACCATATACCTCTGCAACTCTAGGCACAGAATTCCCCGGCCATGGAACATTAGCAACTCCTTTGGTTGTCACTGCTCCTAATTTGGAAAGGTCAACAAATTCACTGAATTCTTCTCCGGAACCAAATGTTCCTGATCCTGTTGTCACAGGGTTCTTCATTGTTACTCCGGCAATATCAACTGATAAATTCATTATAGTTCCACCTCCCTGGCGTCGAATACTGGTCCATCTTTGCAAACACGTTTGTTATGAACATGTGAATGGGAATCCACGTCTTTTGACTTGCAAACACAGGCTAAGCATGCACCGATTCCACATGCCATTCTCTCTTCCATGGAAATCTGTGCTTCGATCCCCATCTCTTCTGCATATGCTTTGATTCCTCGAAGCATTGGTGTTGGACCACATGCATAGATGATGCTTCCTTCCACGCCCTGCTCTTTGATCGCATCAATGACATTTCCCTTCGTTCCAAAAGATCCGTCTTCTGTAGAGATCACAACATCTCCAACTGCCTCAAATTCGTCTTTTAAGAACATATCACTGTCACGGTATCCTAAAACTGCTGTTTTGTCGCAATCTAACTGCTTCATTAATTCTAACATCGGAGGAATTCCGATTCCGCCACCGATTAAAATTGCTTTTTTGTCTTTCTGTGTAAATCCGTTTCCTAAAGGTCCTAAGATTTTGACCATCTCACCTTCTTTGTAATCGGATAATTCCTTCGTTCCATCTCCAACCGTACGATAGACGATCCTTAATGTCCCTGCTTCTTTATCGATCCCACAGATACTGATCGGTCTTGGAAGGATCTTACTCTTGTTATTCAGATAAACAGAAATAAACTGTCCTGCTTTTGCTTCTTTCGCAATCTCTTCTGCTTTCAATGTCATATCAAAGATTCCGTCTGATAAAGATGTATGACGAATGATCTCTGCCATTACCTGTTTCTTACTCATCTTGCAATTCTCCTTTATCTGGCTGTTTTCTTTACTCACAAAATAGGTGTTCTTTTATTTTACCCAGGCCTGTTTTAAATCTTCTTTCATATCGAGAACAGCCTGTCTTGATGCATCTGCGTAATTTTCTTCTCCAAACTGACTGTAAGCATCCTGTTTATATGCACAGATGATTCCTCTGGAAGAATTAATGATCGCACCTAATCCATCTTCGTTAAAGAATGGCGCAAGATCCTTTGCCTGACCACCCTGTGCTCCGTATCCTGGAACTAAGATGTATGATTTTGGCATGATCTTTCTTAATACTTCTCCCATCTTAGGATAAGTTGCTCCAACAACGGCACCGATATAGCTGTAAGAATCTCCCATCAGTTCTTCTCCCCAGGAAGCAACTTTCTCGGCTACCATCTCATATAACGGTTTTCCATCGATCTCCTGATCCTGGAATTCTCCGCTGGATGGGTTTGATGTCTTAACTAAGATGAACATTCCCTTCTTCTCTTCTTTACATACTTCCATAAATGGACGGATTCCATCACTTCCAAGATATGGATTAACTGTTACAAAATCTTCACAAAATCCGCTGTATGTCTTGCTTCCCACTGCAACCTTTCCTACATGACCGATCGCATAAGCTTTAGATGTTGATCCAATATCTCCACGTTTGATATCTCCGATGATCACAAGACCTTTGCTCTTTGCATATTCACATGTCTTATTAAATGCAACAAGTCCTGGAACTCCAAATTGTTCATACATAGCAATCTGTGGTTTAACTGCTGGAATCAGATCATAAGTTGCATCAATGATTCCTTTATTATACTGCCAGATTGCCTCTGCTGCTCCTTCTAAAGTCTCACCATATTCAGCAAATGCTGCTTTCTTAATATATTCTGGTACATAATCAAGCATTGGATCTAATCCAACAACAATAGGGGCATCTAATTTTTTAATATTGTTTACTAACTGATTGATCATCGAACTCTCCTTTATATCTTTCTTCTTATATTTCAAAAGATTATACCCTTTCTCATTTATTGATTAAGGTATATTCAATTTATCTTATCACAAAAAGGGAGTTTCGTCTACGAAACTCCCTAAAATCAATTTTAAATTTGTATTACAATTCTTTTGCAAAGGAAAAATCCTGCATAACTTCTATAACTCCTGGACGTTTTAAAAATTCTTCTTCATTTTCCTTGTCACAGATCACAACGATCTGTTCACATCCTGCATCATATGCATTTCGGATTCCAGAATTGGAATCTTCATAAATTCTAATGTCTTTCATATCAATGCCGATCACATCGGCTGCTTTATGAAACATTGCGATCTTATTCTCATATGTTCCATCATCATAAACGATATCTTCTGGCTTGATCCAGCGGTCCAGTCCAAAGGACTCAATAAAGAAATCAATATTTTCTTTGATTGATGCACTAGCAATCGTAAATGGAATATCTTTTTCTTTCAAATGATCAAAAAACTCACATACACCATCTACCAGATGAAATTTTTCCGTATCTTCTTTACAGAATTGACGATAATATTCTTCTTTTTTCTGAGAATATTTTTCTAATTCTTCTTTTGTTGCCTTCCCATCTGTAAAATATAAAATATTTTGTATATTTGGTGTTCCGTTTAGTTTCGTATGTAATTCCTCTAACGTGATTTCTTTTCCTCGTAAGATCTTAGAGATCTCATTCCACGCTTTCACATGTTTATCATTGTCAAAAAATAATGTTCCATTGAAATCAAAAATGATTCCCTGATATTCCATTTCTCATTCCTCCATTGCAATTTTACAGTTCTTTTGTCTTGCTTACTTCGCGATACCAATATGCAGATTTCTTTGGATAACGTTTTTGTGTCTCATAGTCTACATAAAACAATCCATAGTGCTTGTTATATCCATTCGTCCATGAAAACATATCCATCAGCGACCATACAAAATATCCTTTTACATTTGCCCCATCATAATATCTGATAAAACGGCTCTGGTAATAGTTGATTCCAAGATAATCATTGTAAGATGCAGCTTCTTTTAAGATCTCCATATCATCTTTGCTTGCATGAAAGCTTCCGTTGTTTAACTCTACCAAACGATTGATGATCTCCATTGTTTCATCCCTGTATTTTCCAAGGAATGTTGCATCTAACAAGAACTGATTATTTAATACATCTTCATTTTTTGCCGCTTTAACATCTTCGTCTTTCGTTTCATCATAAGGATATTTACTTTCTAACGAATGAACGATACCTATCTTCCTTCATAGCCTGCTTCTTTGTATGCAATAACAGCTTTTGCATGAACCACCATCATATTGTGCATTAACTGGATCGCACTTGCCATATCATATTGTACACCATTCGGGAAGGTTCCTTCAATATATGTATTAGTTGCAACCGCCCAGATCTCGGTGACATGCTCCCACCACTTAAATCCCTGATTTTGAAGTGGGGGCTTCTTGCTCAATGGCTCTACTGAGCCAAGTATCTACAAGCTATATTATGTTAAAAATCCTTGATCTTTCTCTGTATTCTTCTTTTTAGAAGCGGTGAGCTTTTTATTGCATAGGGGATTCCATCGGATTTTCCTAGGATAAAAAATCCCGGATCTTTTATTTTGATCCGAGATTGTGTATACTATATACTTTTTTGTTTTCTTATACATAAATATAATCTGTCATAACTGGCTGCATGCCATTGTCCTCGATCATTTGATAAATCTCATCAACTGATCTTCCATCACTGATCTCGAACTGTTCATCACCTTTTTCTTCTTCCTGACTGTGTCCACCGATTCCAACATTTACTCCTGCTGAAATCTTCGTCGCTGCGATCTGAATGATGTTGTCACGGAATCTTTCACATTCACGTGTTGAGATCGTAATACTTGCAAATGGCATAAAGATTCGATATGCACAAATAATCTGTAGAAGCTGTGGTTCATGAACATCTTTTGGATTGATCTTATCGTTATTAATGATCGGACGTAATCTAGGACATGAAAATGCGATTTCTGCATGTGGATATTTTTTCTGTAAAAGATATGCATGCATTCCTGTTGCCAGTGCATCTTTTCTAAAATCATCCAATCCTAAGAGAGCAGCAAATCCGACACCTCTCATTCCACCCATGATCGCTCGTTCCTGAGCATTGAGACGGTATGGGAATATTCTCTTTCTTCCACCCAAATGCAGTGTCTTATATTTGTCTGAATTATATGTTTCCTGGAAGACTGTAACAAAATCTGCCCCACATTCATGCAGATATGCATAATCTTTAGAATCCATTGGATATACTTCAAGACCGATCAGTTTAAAATATTTCTTTGCGATCTTACATGCTTCCCCGATATACTCAACACTTGATTTGTTTGGACTTTCTCCAGTCAGGATCAAAACTTCTTCCAATCCTGTCTCTGCGATCGCCTGCATTTCTTTTTCAATCTCTTCTGCATTAAGCTGTGCACGTTTGATCTTGTTGTGGCAATTAAATCCACAGTAAACACAATAATTTTCACAGTAGTTTGCAATATATAACGGAGTAAAGATCGCTACAGAGTTTCCAAAATGTTTTCTTGTCTCTTTCTGTGCTTTCTGTGCGATTTCTTCCAAAAACGGCAATGCCGCTGGCGATAATAAAGCTTTGAAATTATCAACAGAACAAGTTTCTGCTGCCAATGCTTCTTTGACATCTTTTGCTGTATAAATGTCTGCATCATAGCTGTTCATCTCTGCGATGACACGGTCCATGATATCTGAATCAATCGCTTCCATATCATCCGTATATTTCATATGATCTGTATTCTCATCAATTCTTACACTCATGATTAATCCTCCAAAAATCCTGTTAATGGTGATGATGCGCTAGAACCTTTTTCAATGACTCTTCCAAGTCCTGCCAGATATGCGCTTCTTCCTGCCTCAATTGCTTTCTTAAATGCTTCTGCCATGGCTGGAATATCACCTGCAGTTGCGATTGCTGTATTCGCCATCACTGCAGCTGCACCCATTTCCATTGCTTCACATGCCTGAGATGGTTTTCCGATTCCTGCATCTACAATAATCGGAAGATCGATCTCATCGATCAAAATCTGGATAAAGTCTTTCGTACAGATTCCTTTGTTAGATCCAATTGGAGACCCAAGAGGCATAACTGCAGCTGCCCCAGCATTTACAAGATCTCTGGCTGCATTTAAGTCTGGATACATATATGGCATAACAACAAATCCTTCTTTGGCAAGGATTTCTGTTGCCTTAATCGTTTCATAGTTATCTGGAAGCAGATATTTAGAATCATGAATAACTTCAATCTTAACGAAATCTCCGCATCCTACTTCTCTTGCAAGTCTTGCAATACGAACTGCTTCTTCTGCATTTCTTGCTCCAGATGTATTTGGAAGAAGTGTGACACCTTCTGGAATATAGTCAAGAATATTAGCTGTATCATTTGTGTTCGTTCTTCGAAGTGCTAATGTAATGATCTGTGCTCCTGCATTCTGCACTGCTGCATTGATCAGATCTAAGGAATATTTTCCTGATCCTAAGATAAATCTTGAATCAAATTCATGTCCACCGATGATTAACTTGTCCTGTTTCATGTTATTCTCCTTTATATATGCATAATTTTCTTATCTCTTTGTACCTGTTATCTTCAGATCATCCGCCACCGACAAAGGCTACGATCTCTAATGTGTCACTGTCACTTAAGATCACATTCGCATATTCCCCTTTAGGAACGATTTCTCCATTTCTTTCCACTGCGATTCTCTTATCTGAAAATCCTTCCTGTGTTAAGAAATCAGATAATGCGACAGGGTCTTTTAATGTTTTTGTCTCTCCATTTAATCTCATCTGCTTTCCTCCTTGACTGACTTTCCTTTTATCTTTAAAAGGAACAAAAAAAGGGTCCACAAAGAAGCATCACACCCGAGGTGGTGTGCCCCTTCATGGACCCGATAGTTCAGATTCACTCTTGTTGTAGATTATCATATTGATATTTTTTTGTCAAGTGATTATTGCATTTTGTTTTTTGTGTGATATAATATCTTTGTGCTTTAATCAGCACTTTGACATTTGTTTGAATCCTCTTTGGCATTTTATATGCCAGGGGGATTTTTTATTTCTTGATCTTAACCTTCTTCACATTACTCCATTTAGAATAATAGTTTTTCCCAGAGACTGTTTTATAAGTTCTTACCCGTACATAATATGTTTTCTTCTTTTTTAGTTTTTTTAACGTTGTACTTGTTGTTTTATTCTTCTTGATCGTTGTGTTTTTTAGTCCTGATTTAAAATTTTTCTTTATCGCATATTGAATCTGATATCCATTTGATCTTAGATTCTTTTTCCATACAACTTTTGCCTTTTTCCCTTTCAGATTTTTCACACTAACAAGTTTCACAGCTGATGGATTTGTTATCTTTATTTTTGTATTTGTTTTCGTCGTTGTGTTTCCTACATTCGCAGTTGTTGGCTGACTTAATTCTTCTGTTTTCTGGCGGATCACCAAGATTGCATGCATTGGCTCGATTGCCTCATATTCATTTGTATCTCCCGTAAAATGCACCCACATATCATAACGTCCAACTTCCGTTTGTGCCTTACTATATCCTGCAATCGTAACACCTTTTGGAAGTGTTCCCTGAACTTCTATAGAATGCGGTTTCCCATCGTATGTTACTGTCTGATCGACAAACTTTACACCACTCATATCATATTTTTTCTTTTGGAGCGGTTTCATTGTCTTTCCATCCCATTTTTCAAACCGAATTCTATCATCTGATGCAAACGAATTACGATATGATTCATATTGATCCCAATAATCCTTATTAATCATAACTGTAAGCACTCTCAAATCATTCAGCGTTGCGCTCAATCTTTCTTTTGATTTAAAATCTGTTGGTATTGGTCCACTTAAATATAGATATTGCAACTCCCACATACCATTTAACGCTCCTGCATACTCAATCGTCGTTATAGATGTTGGAAGTACAAGTTGTTTTATTTTTGAATTACTACCTAAAATATATCTTCCGAGCGTTGTTACTGTATCTGGTATTTCTATTGATTCTAAATTACGACAATCTAGTGCAAAACTCCCAATCTTTTGCAGTCCATTTGGTAATATGATTTTTTTCAGTTTATCTGTACTAAAAGCACTCTGTTCTAATTCCTTGCATGAAGAATCTACTACATAAGTCTGATCTGCTGCTTCCTTTCCTCTTGGATAAGACACTAATTTCATTTTATTTTTTGTGTATAACACACCATCGACATCACAATAGCTCTCGTTCTCCTTTGCAACATTATATGAAGCTAATTTGTCACAACGTACAAATGCATTATATCCAATCTTTTTAACACTTTTTGGTAAATCTAGTGAAGTCAGATTGGTACAATTTGTAAATGCACCTACCTCTATTTTTTGAACTCCGTTCCTTAGTTTCACTTCTTCCAAACTATAGCAGTCTGCGAATGCATCCCTATCAATTGCTGTTACTTTATCGTCAATCGTATAGCTCTTGCTATTCCTTGCCTTTGGACAATAGATTAATGTTAAATAGTCCGTATATTCTGTTTGATCTTGGTCTGTATGCGTCATATAATAACTGTACAAAGTTCCATCTTCATCCGTCCAATATTTGTCTCCATATTGACTATCTTCTACTTTAATTGATGTTAAGTTTTTCCCTTTTCGAAATTCTTGTCCTGAACTTCCTATACTTTCGATCGTCTTTGGAAAAGTAATTGTTGTTAATGGTTCATAATCAATAGCAAATTGAGAGATACTCACTACTTTATGTTCATCAATTGTTTCTGGCACTTTCAATTCTTTATCATTTCCGTTATATTTTGTAATTTCAATCTCATCATTGTACGAATTATATATTTTATATTCCCAATCTCCTGATGTTATAACCCCGTCTTCTGCTTTTACCTGATAAACTTTTGATATGCCTTGAACATCCTTCATTCCTGGCATAATACTTGCCAACACCATTGTTAATGACAGGATACAGCTACACAAAATTAAAAGATATTTTTTCTTCATGCTTTTCCTCCGTTCTCTCCCCCATAAACATGTTTTAATTATATCAAATATGCAGAGTTGCCACAATATAATTGTATTTATTTTGAAACAATCCAACTGTTAATAGAACTATAGCACAAAAATAATTTTGGTGGCAAACTTTGGTGACAAACTTTTTTCTCAGAACATAAAAAAAGCTACAAACCGCATAAATACGAAGTTTGTAGCTTATGACTCCAACGAGAATCGAACTCGTGATTCGACCTTGAGAGGGATTTATTTTGAATAATCTGATACATATTCCTTGCTTTTCTATATAATCTATTCTGTTTCTTCTATATTATATCCCATTTTTACATACTGACTTTTACAAAACCTTGACAAAACTATATCATAGCCTCATACATTGAAAACACTTCATCATCTGTCATTGATCCATAGTCAATAGATACCCTTTTGTTCCTCTTGTACGGTCTTATGATCCCCTCTGCTTCTCCGATCTCTTTGATTCTCTTATTATTTCTCATCTGTCGCATGGCTTTAGACTCTCTGACCCTGGCACTTTCTCCGTTCACTCCTAAATGTTGACCACATTCCTTTAATGTGCAGCCGTATTTATATCGATCCTCTATTACCTGGTAGTTTTTCGGATCCTTTACTGCTTCACTCACTGCTGCCCACAGTGTCACGGTCAAGCGTTCCTTGTCAATCTTATCTTCTACCTGTGCCATATCTGCGGTATGGTCTGCGATCGTATCATCTATCTTTATATCTTCCAGTATCTTATCCTCTGTAGAACTAACTGACATGATTCCCATTGATTTCTTTAAACTGTCTAACTGCTTCTGTGTTAGTTCCAGGCATGCTCTAAACTCTTGATCTGTTGGTTTTCTGTTATGTGTTCTCATGAAATAACTTGATACCTGGTTATACTTGTATATCTTCTCTTGGGTATGGACTGGAACTCTGATCACTCGCCCCACATCATCTAAATACCTCTTCAAATGACGGCTAATGCAAGTTAAGGCATAACTTATAAAGGTTGCTCCATTATCTGACTTGTAGCTGATCGTGGCTTCATACAGAGGTATATATAACTCTTGCATCAGATCATCTATATCAGTCATTGAATCAATATTACTGTACTTCTTCGCTGTCTTGCGTAACAAGTAGTAATTCTGATCATATAGCTGCTGCATATTCTTTTTTATATCCTCGCCCTGTTGTATCCTTAAGACTAATTCTTCGTTGTTCATGATCACACCTCATAATATGAATATAGCCCACTGCATCACAGTGAGCTATATTCATCAAATTAACAATATATTTTAAAGGAGAATCCTATGAAATCTTATTCTGTTGCTTTGTTTTCCTGGTAATAAATAGCTTTTGTTTTATTCTCCAGGACAAACGCATCATAACAGATACGACCTTCAACTAATGATCCGCTGATTCCTGGCGGGTCTTGATGGATTTTGTATTCTTCTAGCTTTGTAGGTGCTACTGTAGCGGATGGATGAACAAGCATAAATCCAAAGTTTTCTGGTACTCGATTTACTGGTACCTTGATCACTTTGAATCCGTCAAGTTCAGCGATCACACCTTTTGCTTTGATCTCTTGGGCGATATCTGTTTCCATCAAGATATCTTTACTCTTTTTCATTACTGCGTATACTTTAGGAGAAACAACCAGATATCTATCTGTTTCTGGTACTTCCGCAGTATCTAATGTTTCAGATCCGGCCAAAATCTCATCATAGATATTTTCCGGTGTCAGTGTTTTAGCTACTGGTTTTGTTCCGGCACTGGCTACCATAATGCCGTATGTGTAAGTGTCCACTTCTGGGATCACTACCTCTCTTGTCTGCCTTTCCAGTGCTGCCGCTGCTTCTAACTGGTTTACTGTTTCATCATTGTCCATCTTATCAATAACAAACGTAAACGATCTGTCTTTCTTTAATGTCATTGTTTCAGTGGTTGCATCTAGATCTTTTACAGCTCCGTATCTGCTCCACTGCTCTCCAGACTTAGCACCGTTACGATCGTAGTCATTCATCTCTGACGTGCTGATCTTATAAATTTTTACAGTGCGTGCGTTAACAAAATCAAAATCTTGATTTGTTAACATTGATTTTTTGCTTTCCGTAGTAAATTTCTCATCTACATACGGAGCAAATTTAGTTGCTAATTCTATAGCCATTTTATTTACTCCTTACATTCTGATCATGTGAGGGTATTATCTTAATCCCATGGCTTTCCTGAGCTCCTTATCTTCCGTGCCATCCTCGTTATATGTACCGCCGTTTACTGATTTACTGATCATTATTCTTGGTGCGTTCGGGTCTGGAAGAAACTCTTTCAATGCTTCATATTTTCGCTTGAAGTCATCCAGGTCCTTATACTCTATGATCTCGGATAACTCCATGGGATAACCCTCTGCTGTTAATAGTTCTTTCACTCCTAAAGCCGCTTCACGTTTTGCAAGTGCCTGTTCTCTTTCCTGGAATGGATCCGGCTCTTGCTGTTGATATTTCTTTTTTTCCCGGGCTAATCTGTCTTGTACAATCCTATCAACCTCTTCCTGTGTGAATGACTTCGGTTCTTTGCCATTTGTTCCAGTTGGCTCTGTTGTGTTTGTTTCCCCGTTCTGGGTTGTGTTATTTCCCATGTCTTCCATGTTTTTATACCTCCGATAGAGTTTTATATGCTTATGCTCAAAATGAGCTAAATTACTTTAATGATCGGCAGTTTCAAGTCTTGCCGAGGACCTTTCTTCATGTGCGTGCGTTGCACTCGCCCAAAATGAAAATTTAAAAAACAGAATTTCAAAACCTCACAAAATGGTATAAAAGGTTCTCAACAAATAAAAAACGACGCCAAAAAAGCTATCACAAAATAACCTTTCTGACGTCGGCAAAATCTCCAACTTACACCAGGACCATAAATCCTGTTGCCTTACTCATGTTTTTTATTTGTTATGTCGCTATCATACCACCTACCGACTAGTATTACAAGCCTTATTTCAGTATTTTTTTTGACTTATTTTTGTTAACATTGTGAACGTTTAACTCTATATATACGTGTATATAGGGGTACATGAGGTACATGGGGTATTACGTTCTCCCTATTCCCTTTATATTTTATTTTTAAAGAATTTAATGTTTACAATGTTAACACTTTTTTTCGAACGTTTACGGTTCTGAATTGATAATTATTTTTTACATTGCACCCATGGTGCGACTGTGTGCATCTGATCGGGTGCATTTACCTGTGTCTACCATTACCAGGAATTTTAGTCTTAACCTTTCTTAACATCGCTGCTATGTCTTGAACTGACAGCGTAATCTTGCTCTCTGCTAATTACCCAAAGCGTAACTTATTACGGTTTCTGAAATTCCGTATACGCTTTTTCTGATCTCGTGCGTTTATCGTGTTACATAATATTGTTTCACTAGGGAGTTTTCCCTTGTCACCGTGTCCAGTTTTGGACCGGGCTCAAAATTGAGCCCGTTGACAGCAATGGCCAATAAAAGGATGCCACATAATGCAGCACCCTTAAATTGAGTTCAGTCAGATATATCATTTCGATCTTGGTTGATCCGGTTTCCTTATTCCGTCAAGTTTATCTTACCAGGAATATAAATTTTGATCACTCCGTTTTCTATCGGCACTAATTGCAGTACGTCCGCTTTCCAGACTTCTTTCGGGATTGGCGTTCCTTGTTCTAACTCGCATATTGTTTCGCATCCTGGTAGCCCGATCACTACTATTCTTGTTTCTATTGGTAATCTGTTACAAACTGCTTTAAATTTCATTGCTGCATTCTCCTTTCATTCTTAACTTTATGTATGCTTTCAAATATCGTCCGTCTTGCTGTTTTACCGTCTTAAGCGATAAAATATAAGGCTCTAGTATTTGAATCAATCTATCAAGCTCCTGTTGTGTCTCATAGCTTATTTTTATCTTTGTCACTTCTTACCTCTCTTTCATCATTGTTTGATATGTACTGCATAATTCGTCAAGCTTTCCTGTGATCTCTTGTAGTATCTTGATCATGGTATAATTCCTGGTTGCTCCGTTTCTGTATGCTTCCAGAATGTAGGCTCGATTTAAGCCGTCCGTATCTTCAAATTGGAACATTGTATTTTCTTGATCCCGTAAGATCACTCCTAACGATTCTGTAGCAAGTTCAACGTCCGTGATCAATGATTCCACCTTAAATTTATTATTTTCCATAAAAAACACTTCCTTTCTGTGTTAGGGTTGTGTTATATTAAATTTGTCGAATTTTCACAATATAAACACAACCCTTTGGTTTATCCCCCTTGATATGGTCGTCAACTGTATCAAGGGGTTTTTTCTATAGTTGCGTTAGTCCAGATAATACAAAGACTGTTGCCATTACTGGACTGATTAACTGTGTTACCAGGAGCAAGCAACCAATCACTATGATTGCTTGTCCTAAACGTCTATCTTTCATGTGTTAATATACTCCCTCTACTGCATTTATTAACTCTCTGATCGCTTCGATCTTGAGAATTTCAAGGGCTGATTGTTCTGAAAGCATACCCCCTTTTCTTCTCTCAGCCTGTATCAATTCCGCTGAATCAGCCATGATCTGGTTTACCATTCCTTTTCTTTCTTCGTTCATTTTTCTATATCTCCTTTCTTCTAGGGACCGACAATAAAATTGACTCTTCGTAACAAATCACGTATTTAAGCCATTTTTACATAAAATCTATGTTTGACTCTTCGCAATCACTGTATCTGCTAGAGTCAAGTTCTGACTCTTCGTATAAACCCTTATAAATACTATATTTTTATATGAAGAGTCAATTTTCTGACTGTCGCTTAGGTAACATCCAATACCATTTTGTATTATCTAAATATCCCTCTTTTTTGCTTATGATGTTCAATGCTTTCTTTGCATTTATGTATGTACCCTTAGAAAAACTATTTGCTTTTAACAATTCTTCCATTTCCTTAGCCAACCTTTTACCCTCTGGCATATTTCGCATGATAAAATCTTTACATTCTTCCAACGCCGGGGCTTGTCTTTTGGTTTGTGATGCCATTGATGAATAATCATCCATTGTGTACTGTGTCGTATCAACGTATTTTATACCGCCCTCTTCCGGGCTGATCTCAAATAATACTGTCAACCCTTTGTGTGCTAGACTTGATTTTTCATGTGACATATACCGTAGCTCTTTGTTTCCTGGTACTGTACCCAGTGCTAAATAACTACGGCACACGCCCACGATATCCGTTGATCCTATAATTCTTGTGATTGCATCACCTTTCTGATTCTTGTTAAAATGACAGATCAAAACAATTGCTATATTGTATTTTTCTGCTAATGCTACAATATGGTTTAATACTGATCTTGTTTTATTAGCTGCATTCATTTCTACATTCTCGCCAATATAAGACTGAAAAGGATCAAAGATGATAAGATCGGGACTAAACTCTTTTACGAACCCCTCTATCTCTGGACTGTCAAACGTTAAACTTGCTTCATCGTCTATGACAGTAGCTATGTTCTCCATATTTGCACCGCAAGCCCTCATTCTCGGCTTTAAGGTATCCCCGGCTCCATCCTCTGTGGTTAGATAGATCACTCTTCCAGGATCATTATGAAACGGCGTTGAATTAAAGAATGGCTTTCCTGTTGAAACACACGCCGCTATATAACATAACAAATATGTTTTTCCTACTCCTGGATAAGCTGCACACAAGGTTATCTTTCCCTTTGGGATATACGGATGAAACAACCATTGAATCGGCTTTTCTTCCACCTGTTGCATCGATACGAGCTTTGCCTTATGCTTCTTTCCTGGAACTATGACGCCGCCCTTAGTTGTTACGAGTCCTCTTTTACTAGCTTCTCTAATGAGTTCAGCAACTCTTTGTTGCTCATCTTTTTCGGGTCTTTCTTCCACGTTATCACCTCTTTTCTCTTCTTCTCCTGTCTTTCTTTCTCTAACTGTTCAACATACCATACACCAACATTTCTAAATGTCTGCCTTGCTTCGTTCTCGTATTTCTCTGAAAACTGCTTATAGTATGCCCTGGCGTTCTTGCTACCCATTGCCGTAAATTTGATCATTGCCATTTCTGCGAATCCTGGATAAGTTAATTCATATCCATAGATTGCCTTAAAAAAACTTTCAGTCAGCTTCATGTCTGGCTTAATCATCGCTATCAGTTCCTCTTTGCTGTTCATTCTTAATTCCCATCCTCTCACAAAGATAGTCTTTGCTGATTCTTCCACTAATGGTTATGTATCCCTTAGATTCAAGCTCCTTATTTAACCGGGCTATGATCCTGTATGCCATAGCAGAAGAACACTGCAGTAATTCACAAACTTCTTTTGCTTTGATAAATCCTGTCATGCTTTTACTCCTTTCATTCCAAAGCCATCGCCCCGACTTTTTTAATTTTCTTCTTTAATAATTTCCGTCACGTCAACACCTAAGATTTTTGCAAGCTTTCCCATTGTTTCTGGCTTAACGTCATTACCTCGCAAGATTCCGCAGTATGTGCCTTTAGGAAAACCGCTTGCCACGATCTCTTTTTGACCCATGCACGCCCTAGCTCTTGCTAGCTCTAATTTCTTTTTGTCTACTATCATTTTATCTCCTTTCTAAATTAGTGCATTTGACTAACTTAGCTTTATTATATTAGTGCATTTTAGTTATATCAAGTATAAAATTAGTGCATTTTGAAATTATATAATTTACTTCTATTACTAAAAATGTTATTATTATTTTGGGAGGTTTTAAAATGGCGTTAGGAACAAACTTAAAAGAAATACTTAAGCAAAAAAACATGAGTATCAAAGATCTATCCAAAAAAACTGGGATATCTCTAAATACTCTATATTCGATAACTAAACGTGATGGAAGAATGGCACGTTTTGACATCATAAAAAAGATATGTGAAACCTTAGAAATTACAGAGAGTGAACTTCTGGGATTTGATGTTAAACCAGAAGATTATGAAACAAAAAATAAACGTCAGAATCTTAGAGTATACGAAGTCCATCGCAATTCTGACGAAAGAAACGGATTGATAACAACAAAAGGAACTCAACAAGACATAGTTAGTTTTTTTTCTGGTGTTGATAAATTAGTAGAAACGGCTATGGATCCACTTAGATATGAATATCTATCTAATTTTGATAAACTAAACGATAAAGGAAAAGAAAAAGCCATAGAGCAAGTAGAATTATTAACCAAAATACCAGAATACAAAAAAGACCCTGGAAACGATAACCAGGATCAAGAATAAAACACATTTTTCTTGGATAAATACGCATTTATCCTCATTTCTGCAACATAAATCAAGGAATATGTATCATTTATTCATTCTAAAGCCATCGCCCCGACTTAGAAAGAAAGGAATGATACTATGAGTATACAAAAAAGATCATGGACTACCAAAAAAGGCGTACAGTATAGATATTACGCTTGTGTTTGGAATCCTACAACCAATAAACCAATCTATGGAAAGCAACGTAAAAAGCGAAAAGAAGCCGTTCTTGATGAATCGCAGATATTAAAAGAGCTTGCTTCTGGTAAACTGTCGGTTACAGATCATAAGACGTTCGGGCAGTGTGCTGATCTGTGGTTAGAGTCTGCACCTAACCTTTACAGAAACAGCACCTATACAACTTACGTTTCATTCTATAACCGACATATTAAGAATGTGTTTGAGAACGCACAGATTGACCATATTCAGTCTATACAGATTCAAGAGTTAGTTAATACCATGAGTAAGAAATATGCCCCAGAAACAGTGAATAAATGTATCAACATACTATCCGATATATTTCAATTTGCTATTCAACCGCTAAAGGCATTACCAGAAAGTGAAAACCCTATGATCGGGATTAAACGCCTGAAAGTACCATACAAGAAAAAAGTTACCTGGACCGATGAGCAGATCGCACAGTTTCTCACTGATCCAGAAATTAAAGCAAACCATTATTACCCGATGTTCTGCGTGTCTCTGATCTTAGGTATGAGACCTGGGGAAGTGTGCGGTTTCTGCGATGATGATCTAGTTGATGAATGTCATGAATTAACATTTCACAGAACCATAGACAAGAGCGGACTTGTAAACGATGCTAAAACTTCCGACTCTGTACGTGCGTTATATCTTCCCGATATTCTTTATGATATTGTAAAACAAACGCAGACACGCAAATTACGACTTAAAAGCTATCATCCCGATTATCAGCACGACTTTTTATTTACGACTGTAAAAGGACGTCCTGTGAACCCTAATCGATATTCTATGCAATTTAGAACAGCACTAAGAAAGTACAATGAAACCGCTAGTGATCCATTACCTGTGATCCCGCTGTATAATTGCCGTCACTCATTTGCAACAAACAATTATGAGCGGGGAGAATCTGATAAGGTATTATCTGACATCATGGGGAACAGTCCTAAGACGTTCTTACAAACATACGCACATATCAGACGTAGACAATCAGATCAAGCCGTGATAGATTACGAGAAAAAAATATTTCAAAAACTTTGACAAAAAACTTTTACAAAGAAATTATTTCAGAAAATAAAAAAGCTACAAACCGCATAAATACGAAGTTTGTAGCTTATGACTCCAACGAGAATCGAACTCGTGATTCGACCTTGAGAGGGTCGCGTCTTAACCGCTTGACCATGGAGCCAGATTTATATTCGAGGTGGTCTGTTGCAACCACCTCTATCTATTATACATATTATTTTTGTAATGTCAAGAACTTTTTTAAATTAAATTTCTTATTTTCAGATAGTCCAAAATCATTTTTACACATCCATCGATTCCAAGGATTCCTTCGTCCAGACATAATTCATATCCATTGGACATTCCCCATATTTCATTTGTGTAATATTTATGAAATTCATAACGTTTTGAATCTTCTGTTTCTATTTCTTTTTCAGCTTGTTCTTTGCTTATTCCAAGATATTTCATAAGATTTTTAATTCGAATGTTCTTGTCTGCATGCATAAAAATTCTTACCGTATTCGGACGTTCCCTGAAAAGATAATTTCCACAGCTATCCATCACGACGCCTCCCGTATTACCAATAATCTTCTTGATAATCCCGAAAGGCACATCATTAGAACTTACATTCTCACTCATTGCGATCGCATATAACAGACTGTTTACTTTTCTGTCATTAAAAAATGCATTTAATTCATCATAATCATCCGTTTCTTCTACTATTCTTAGAAGATGTGCCTTGTCATAAAGTGGCAATTCAAATTGTCTTCGAATTTTTTCTGCTACTTTATCTCCCATTGTTCCATGTTCTCTTCCGATCGTGATGATCATTTTCTCATCTGCCATGATTTCTTCCTCCTATTTTAAATAAGCTGAGCAAATCCTGATACAAATACAACAGTCAAAAGTCCTGCTACTGCTACTGCCAGACTGCTCATTGCACCTTCGACTGGTCCCATCTCAATTGCTCTTGCTGTTCCGATCGCATGAGATGCTGTTCCAAGTGCCAGGCCTTTTGCCAATGGATTTTTTATTTTAAAGATATGGAATACTGTATCTGCGATCACATTTCCAAGAATTCCAGTAATAATGATCACTGCAACTGTAATTGTCACGATTCCACCTAATTCTTCTGATATTCCAATTCCGATCGCTGTTGTGATCGATTTAGGAAGCATTGTTACATACTGTTGGTGGTTGAATCCAAATAACATACAAAGAACAAAAATTCCTGTTAAACTTGCTAATGTTCCTGATAATATTCCACAAACAACTGCAACCTTATTTTTCTTTAGTAATTCTAACTGCTCATATAGAGGTACAGCAAGACACACTGTTGCTGGCGTCAACAAATAAGATATGTATTTCGCACTTGCGTTATATACTTCATAACTGATTCCAAATACTTTCAATGCCAAGATCACAATAACTATAGATACTAATAATGGATTTAATATTGCTAATCCCAGCTTTCTCTTTAAAAATAGTCCGATCTCATATGCGATCAAACTGATCGTTACTCCTGCAAACAATGATTGTCTGAACATTTCATTCATTTTTGATTCCTCTCTTCTGTGCTATCATTTGTGCTATTTTTCCTGTGACTACCATAACAAATATTGTGATCACTACAGTTATGACTAGTATTGGCAGTAATAATGGCTGTAAAACTTTCCACGAATCAATTAATCCAGCTGCTGCTGGAATAAACATAACGGGCATGATCTCAATCAGAAAAAATGCTGCCTCTTTAACTTGACTCGTCTTCAAAATACCAGTCACCAGACATAACAACATTAACACCAGTCCATACACACTTGCCGGAATTGGCAATGGTATGAACATCTTAAGCACTTCTCCCAAAAAAGAGAGTAGTAAAATAATCATAAATTGTCTAAGAAATTTCATACACTCCTCCAGTTTTTCATATTAAGTCTTTTTTCTTGTATACAATATTATGGTACTACCAACTTTTAATGTCAATACTTTATTTATTGTCATTTTTTAAAAAAATAGAATCCTGCATCGACAGAATTCTATTTTTTTACCTAAATTATTTTACAACTTTTGCAGCTTTAGCATTGATATATCCAACAAATTTTCCTGATTTTGTATACAATGCAAGATATTTATTTCCATTCTCATGTTTATATCTATATTTTGCTACATATGTTTTCTTATAAACTTTTGTTTTGGATTTTTTCCATTTAAAATTCTTATATAGTTTATATTTTTTACCCTTGATCTTTACACGTTTCCCATAAGTGTATGCTTTTCCCTGCTCTGGCTGTGTCGCTGATCCTAATCGTTTTACCGCTTTCTTATTAATGTACCCAACAAATTTACCACCTTTTGTATAAAGAGCAAGATATTTATTTCCATTCTTATGGTCATATCTATATTTTGCTACATATGTCTTTTTATAAACTTTTGTTTTGGATTTCTTCCATTTGAAATTCTTGTAAAGTTTATAATTTTTCTTTGTAACTTTCACTCGGTAATTATAACTGATCGCAGGTCCTGCTGCTGTTCTTGTATATACAACATTTTGCGTTGCATTTTCTTCTTTCACACCTTTTACGGTCAGTTGGTAATTCTTATTGCTTGGATAATATCCAGAGAATTTTGGTAATGTGATCTTACGAGTCTTTCCTACTTCAACTTTGACATACTGGGTAGGATATACTTCTTTTCCATTTTTATCAACGATCTTCAATGCTATGATCTGTTCTTTTCCTTTGGATACAGAATCTTTATAGAATTTTAATGACTGTAATGGATATCCATTGGAATCAAATAACGTCTGGTTATCCCAGCTGCTTCCGCCCCATGCTGGTTGTCCATTATAATACATCTTGTTATCTGGATAGTATCCTTTTGCTCCCTGAGCCGCCCATCCAGTTCCATAACGATCAGACATATCCTTATTGTACTTCCAATTAGTCCATCCCGCTTTTACCGGAATCCATGCTCCCTCCCAGTAAAAAGCTCCAAGCCCATTATCATTTGATAACAATGTCTGATACATATCCGTCAATGCATCCACCTGTCCCTGTGGATCATCAGAATATACTTTTGCATTTGCATGTCCTTCACCAATGACATTTGATGTACCATCCGCATCTTTTAAACTGTTAAGCCAGCTTGTTTCCATAACCGCATACATTTTTCCTCTTGACTTGGCAAGATTTTCTATTTTCTGAAGTCCAGCTAATGCATTTTTACTGGAATTTCCTTGCCAGAATTGATAAAATGAGCTACCGAAAACATCATAGTCCACTCCATTTCGTTCCCATGCATTCATAATTTCTGAACATTTTCCATAACCCATACTTTCAAGATGCAGTGTAACTAATGCTTTTGGTGTGCATTCTCTGACTGCTTTGATCCCTGCTTTCAAATATCCACATAAAATCTTGGCATTCTTTGCATTCCCCCATGTATCTTTATAAGTTTCTCCCTTTGAATGATCTGGCATGATATCAAGCATTCCATTTGTAATCTCATTTCCAACTTGTACCATTCCGATATCTGCTCCAACTTCCTGGAATTTCTTTATCGTATCCTTTGTAAAATCGTAAACATTTTGTTTCATCTTTTCTGTATCATTTTTATCTTTTTCCCAAGCTTTTGGTATCTTTTGAAGTGCTGGATCCGCCCAGAAATCAGAATAGTGGAAATCTAGCAGAAGTTTCATATCATACTGTGCAGCTTCTTTTGCAATTTCAAGACCAGCTGCCACATCATTCGCACCACCTCCGTATGTTTCTCCTTTTTCATTTGTTGGATCATTCCAGATACGGATTCGAATATAATTAACTCCATTATCATGCAATACTTTTAACAATGATGTTTCTTTTCCGTCAAAATCATAGTATTTTACGCCTGCTTTCTTTAGTGCTGTATAGGATGAAATATCCATTCCTCGAATGGAACTTTGTGACATATTATTAAGTTTTTTGACAGAAGCTGTTAGATTCTTAAGTCCTGTATCTCCACCATATTCCCATGGATCTTTATAAGTGCTTACATCGACCTGATTTCCCTGTGCATAAGCAAAGATTGCAAGTGAAGACATTGCTTGTCCATTTTCATCAAAGAATGAGTCCCATGCCCCGACAAAATCTGCATCATTATAGATCAATCCACCTGCATTTTTCTCATCGATCGTTGCCTGAAGATAATCATAAATGCTCTTTGTCTGTGTCGTTATACTGGCTTTTCCTTCTGAATCTTTCCATGGACATTTGACACTGGAAATGATCATCTGCTTTCCTGCTGCCTTTTCTTCTACTGTATTCTTTAATGTTTTTACATAATTGTCATTGTGTGTATCCGGATAGATGTTTACTCCAATATAATCATAATCAACATCAGCATTTCCTAATTTTCCAATGATCCATTGAATATCTGAAGCATCTGTTGTTGGTGCCGATACACTAACAGCCGGTTTGATTCCTTCTTCTCTGATCATTTTCGAGATTTTGCTCATTGCAACAAAGCCTTCCCATCCATCTCCACTACTCATATTTAAGAAATTATAGTTTACTTCATTTCCGATCGTGATCATCGTTGGGACTGCATCTGCTGCCTTCAATTCTTTGATGACGTTTTTTGTATACTCCAGTGCCTTTTCTTCTGCTGAATCAGTATCCCAACCATCTGGTAATTTCTGCACCCCTGCATACGTTATATCATCAGAATATAACAATGTAACATTTGTTTTTAATCCTGCTTTCTTGGCTTCTTTTAATGTCTTCTTAGCGTTTTCTAAAGACAGATAGCTTTCATTACCCTCTTTATCTTTTGTTGGATTCACTGCAACTTTCACAGAAATCGTATTGATTCCCTGTGATCTTACATATTCAAACACATTGGAAACTTCGATTCCTTTGTAATTTTTCCAGACTTTTTTCCACGCATTTTTTTGCAATTGATAATGGGAAAAATCTGCCCCTAGAACCGTGTTGTCTCCAATTCCATTGATCTTTTTGTATTGCGTCAGATCATTCTCTGCCTGACTGGTTTGTGAAGTAGTATTCGTATCCGCTTTTACGTAATGTGATAATTGTGAAATTGTTGTTCCTTCCATCGCAGTGATCAATGCTGCGATCATTATCGTTGTTACCAGTTTTCTTACCTTTTGCATAAACTACCCTCCTGTTATTTGACAACTTTTGCAGCCTTCGTATTGATATATCCAACAAATTTTCCTGATTTTGTATACAATGCAAGATATTTATTTCCATTCTCATGTTTATATCTATATTTTGCTACATATGTTTTCTTATAAACTTTTGTTTTGGATTTTTTCCATTTAAAATTCTTATATAGTTTATATTTTTTACCCTTGATCTTTACACGTTTCCCATAAGTGTATGCTTTTCCCTGCTCTGGCTGTGTCGCTGATCCTAATCGTTTTACCGCTTTCTTATTAATGTACCCAACAAATTTACCACCTTTTGTATAAAGAGCAAGATATTTATTTCCATTCTTATGGTCATATCTATATTTTGCTACATATGTCTTTTTATAAACTTTTGTTTTGGATTTCTTCCATTTGAAATTCTTGTAAAGTTTATAATTTTTCTTTGTAACTTTCACTCGGTAATTATAACTGATCGCAGGTCCTGCTGCTGTTCTTGTATATACAACATTTTGCGTTGCATTTTCTTCTTTCACACCTTTTACGGTCAGTTGGTAATTCTTATTGCTTGGATAATATCCAGAGAATTTTGGTAATGTGATCTTACGAGTCTTTCCTACTTCAACTTTGACATACTGGGTAGGATATACTTCTTTTCCATTTTTATCAACGATCTTCAATGCTATGATCTGTTCTTTTCCTTTGGATACAGAATCTTTATAGAATTTTAATGACTGTAATGGATATCCGTTAATATCAAACAGTGCCTGATTATCCCAGCTTGTTCCACCCCATGCTGCTTTTCCTTTGTAATACATTTTAGAATCCGGAAAATATCCAAGTGCACCTTTCGATGCCCATCCTGTACCATACTGATCTGCAATCTGCTTATTATATTCCCAGTTTGTCCATCCTGCTTTTACCGGAATCCATGCACCTTCCCAATAGAATGTACCTAATCCATTATCCTGTGATAACACGGTATCATAAAGATCTGTAAGTTCATTTACCTGTCCTTGTGGTCCTACTTCGTATGCACCTGTACTTGTACTATCTCCGATAGAGTTTGGTGTACCGTCTCCATCATTTAAGCTGTTAACCCAGCTTGTCTCAAATACTGCAAACATCTTTCCATAAGAAGCTGCCAGTGTCTGCACATCTTTTAATGTCTTTGGCGTATTTGCTTTTGCTGCAATGGACCAGAATGGATAATACGAAGATCCTAAAACATCATAGTCCACATTATCTCTCTTCCATGTATTCATGATCGTTTTGTATTTCCATACATTTGGTGTTTCAAGATGTAATGCCACCAAAGCCTGTGGTGTACATTCTCTGACCGCTTTGATTCCGGCTTTTAAATATTTATTTACTTCTGTTGATTTCTTTTTATCTCCCCAGATTACATTAAAAGATTCTCCTTTGTCTCTGTTAGAGTATATTCCAAGAAGTCCGTTGGTAATTTCATTTCCTACCTGAACCATTCCAATATTTGCCCCGGCATCTTTAAATTTCTGAATAGATTCTTTGGTGAAATCATATACATCTGAACACATCTTTTCTGTATTATTTACATCCTTTTTCCATGCTTTTGGAACTAACTGAACCGCTGGTTCTGCCCAGAAATCCGAATAATGAAAATCAAGCAGAACTTTCATATCATATTGGGCTGCCTCTTTTGCGATCTCTACACCTGTGGAAACATCATTTCCACCACCGCCATAGGTTTCCCCATCTGCATTAAACGGATCATTCCAGATCCTGATCCTGATATAGTTGATTCCATTATCATGAAGTACTTTTAATAACGGTGTCTCATTTCCTTCATAATCATAATATTTCACTCCTGCTTTCTTTAATGCAAGATAAGATGAAATATCCATTCCTCGGATAGAACTTTCAGACATTCCTTTGACTTTTTTGATCGTTACTTTTTGATCTTTTAATCCTGTATCTCCACCGTATTCCCATGGATCTTTGTAGCTGCTTACATCAACCTGATTTCCTTGTGCATAAGCAAAGATTGCAAGAGAAGACATTGCTTGTCCATTTTCATCAAAGAATGAATCCCATGCCCCGACAAAATCTGCATCATTATAGATCAATCCACCTGCATTTTTCTCATCGATCGTTGCCTGAAGATAATCATAAATGCTCTTTGTCTGTGTCGTTATACTGGCTTTTCCTTCTGAATCTTTCCATGGACATTTGACATTGGAAATGATCATCTGCTTTCCTACTGCCTTTTCTTCTACTGTATTCTTTAATTCCTTAACATAACTGCCACTTTGTGTATTCGGATAGATATTTACTCCAATATGATCATATCCTGCACCCTCATATTTTTCACAGGCATATCCAAGCTGTTCTATAATATATTGGATATCAGAAGCCTTTTCTGGTGCTGCAAAACTGAATGCAGCTTTTATTCCAGCATCTCTTACAATCTTTGAAATCTCTGCCATCGCGCAATATCCGTCCCAGCTGCTCAGAGTCAAGAAGTTATAGTTTACTTCATTTCCGATCGTGATCATCGTTGGGACTGCATCTGCTGCCTTCAATTCTTTGATGACGTTTTTTGTATACTCCAGTGCCTTTTCTTCTGCTGAATCAGTATCCCAACCATCTGGTAATTTCTGCACCCCTGCATACGTTATATCATCAGAATATAACAATGTAACATTTGTTTTTAATCCTGCTTTCTTGGCTTCTTTTAATGTCTTCTTAGCGTTTTCTAAAGACAGATAGCTTTCATTACCCTCTTTATCTTTTGTTGGATTCACTGCAACTTTCACAGAAATCGTATTGATTCCCTGTGATCTTACATATTCAAACACATTGGAAACTTCGATTCCTTTGTAATTTTTCCAGACTTTTTTCCACGCATTTTTTTGCAATTGATAATGGGAAAAATCTGCTCCTAAAACCGTCTGACTGCTGATTCCATTTATTTTCTTATACTGTGACATATCATTCGTATCACTGCTTATTGTTTCTGCCTTTGACTCCGCTTTTACGTTATGTGCAAACATTGGCATGGATGTTAATCCTGTTGAAACAGTTAATGTTGCTGCCATCAATGTTGTCAATATCTTTTTAACTTTGTTCATTTAACTTCTCCTTCCCTATCCTTTGTTATTTTTTCTTACATTTTAACGCATGTAAATCATAAATGTGAATAAATCCTTCTGAAATTGTATTCCTTTTGCACTTTCATATTTCCATGCCTGTCCTGGCACTCCATAAATATAATATGCAGATGATGTCAACCCTCCTCTCTCTAATCGTTCTCTCTTAAACCAGTTTCCAAAAGAGCTGGTTGGTCTGCTCTTGATCGGATGAGAATCTAAGACCAGATATTTTTTTGTCTTGGGATTAAAATCAGCAACTGTTACATAATGTCCTGGTATATGCGAGATTGCTACACAACCTTTTTTCAGATATTCTCTTACTTCTGATGTACTGTAAGTTGTCTTAATATAAGTGAACCCATATGTGTCTCCAAATTTCTTCGCTGCCGCCTTAAAAATCCCATCATGTGTTCCGGCACCTATGATCCTGTAATGTTTCTCCACTGCATAATCTGCAAACAACATTGGATCAACAAATTGCCCATTCAATGCATATACTGCATTTGTGATCGCCACAACTCCGCAGCCTGCTGCTGCCATTTTCCCACTGTAATCCGAAACATTTCCATAATCTTTTCTGGCCCATGCAGGATCAAACTGCATAAAATCACGATACGGATATACATTTTTATTGTTAAGACGCATTACCTGCCATTGATAGGACTTCTGTGCTGCTTCTTTCTGTGGTTTTGTGAAACAGTTGTTCATATCTTTTATTTTACCGTCTGTCAAGGTACCATTTTCATCCATTGACAGATATTTTTCATTTTTCATATTTTTGATATAAAAATGATCGTACTCACGTATTAGTTTCCATGTGTGATCTTCTTTGCTTTGATTCAAAATCGAAACTTGATATTTCTGATCTCCCAGAAAAATGATCTGTACACGAATTCCTTCTCCAGAAGCTTTATTTTGTATCCAATAAGTTCCATTTCCTAGCAACTGTTTTTCATTCCCATTATATGGAATAGCTTCCTTATGATACAAACCTCTATCAATCCATCCAATTCCATATGCTTTCTTTTTCTCATAGATCACCTGAACATGATCGGATGTTTTACTAACCACGATCACTCCTGAATATCTTGGCGCTACCCCTATCTTTTTACTTCCTGAAGATGTTTCAAAAACATTCATCTTTTTTTTCAAAAATGCATAACTCTTTTTGAATGAACGATCATAAATCTTCCCAGCAAATTCATCATAGACCGTCTGGGGATTATCAAAATATCCTGGCTGTGCTGCCTGTATTTTGATGCCTGAGATCATGCAAAGAACAAGGCATATCACTACACAGATCCTTCTCTTATTTTTCCTGTATTGTTTTGTCATTTGATTTTCCTTTTATTTTGTTAATTCTATTGACAGTATATCATTTTCATGATAAATTATTAATCAGTTCTGCTGCTGTGGCACAGGAGGTAGCGCACCTCATTGGTAGTGAGGAGGTCACGGGTTCAACTCCCGTCAGCAGCTTTATAAAGAAGACTTAAAACATCCGTTTTAAGTCTTCTTTTTATTTTTCTTATCTTTACTTTAACTTTCCTGATCATTCCTGATCTTCCTGCGAATCCTCTGAATCGCATTATCAATGGATTTATCACTTTTTCCAAGTTTTTTTGCAATCGTTGTATATGTTTCTCCATTCAGATAATGATACATCACCTGTTTTTCGAATTTACTTAAATTCTGGTCAAGCATTTTGTAATAATCATTTAATTCTTCCTTTCGAAGCATCATCTCCTCCGGAGTTTCCTCCGGAGTTTCTAAGATTTCATCCAATGATAATTCTTCTTCCTGATTCTTTTGTTCAAACAGAGAGATTGCTGTATTCAACGGAATATGTTTTTTTCTGTTAAATGCAGTGATCGTTGTATAGATCTGTCTTTGCACACACAGATAAGCAAACGTTGAAAACGAAGTGTTTTTTTCTTCCTGATAGGATGTCACTGCTTTAAAAAGCCCGATCATTCCTTCCTGGATCAGATCTTCTTCATCCCCACCTGCAAGAAAAAAGCTCCTTGCCTCTTTCCTTACCATATCCCTGTATCTCTCTAACAGACATTCCATCGCATCATCATTACCGCTTTGGATCTGTCTGAGCAATTTCTCATCAGAAATTGTTTTTAATTCTTTCATTCTTTATTTTCCCAGTCGTTGTCTTACAACTTCAAACGCCAGAACACCTGCTGCTACAGAAGCATTCAGTGAATCAATATCTCCTTTCATTGGAATAGATGAGATAAAGTCACACTTTTCCTTTACCAAACGGCTCACACCGCTTCCTTCATTTCCAATAACAAGCCCGATCGATCCCGTCAGATTCTGACGATAAATCACTTCTCCATCCATATCTGCACATGCAAACCACATACCACGTTCTTTTAATTCATCCATTGTTTTTCCAATATTTGTTACTTTCACAACTGGTGTATAATTGATCGCACCTGCAGATGTTTTTGCTACGGTTGGTGTAATTCCAACTGCACGATGCTTTGGAATGATCACTCCATGTGCACCTGCAAGATTTGCTGTACGAATGATTGCCCCAAGATTATGAGGGTCTTCAATCCCATCTAACAGGATAAAGAAAGGATCCTCACCCTTTTCTTCTGCTCTTTTAAACAGATCCTCAATCGTTCCATATTCATATGCCGCGACAATTGCCACAACTCCCTGATGATGTTCATTTGTCAGCTGATTCAAGCGTTCTTTATCTACAAATTTAAGAATCGCATCTGTTTTCTTTGCCTCTCTTACGATCGTACGGATCGGTCCATCCTGACATCCATCCAATACAAAAATCTTGTCAATTGGTTTCTTTGCTCTTAAAGCCTCGATCACGGCATTACGCCCTGCGATCAGATCTTCTTTATGATTCATGTTCTTCTCCTGTTTCTTCTTTTTTATTCAAATCAAAACCGATCCCGATCAATTCGATGATGCGGTCCATATCTCCTGCCAGATATAAATATCCAACCAAAGCTTCCACTCCAGTTGCTTTTCTGTAATCCATCATAGATGCATTCTTTGCAACAGAACCTGATTTGGAATTTCTTCCACGTTTATAAACAGCCATTTCTTCTTCTGTCAAAAATGGCTCGATCTTTTCAAACACTTCTTTTTGTGCAGAAGCTTTGACCATACTGCTTGATTTTTTGTGATACTTATTCACACTCATATTCCCTGCAGACATAACGATCGTTCGGATCACGATCTCATAGATCGCATCTCCAATGTAAGCAAGAGATAATGGAGAGTAACTTTTAGGATCCAATCCATCAAGATATAATCTTTCTTTGATCTTTTGAATTAAGCTCTGCTCCATTTTACACCTTCTCTTGTATCTTTTAATACGATACCCTGCTCTAATAACTGGTCTCTGATTTCGTCTGCTCTTGCAAAATCTTTGTTCTTTCTTGCCGCCTGACGTTCTTCGATCAGTTTTTCGATTTCTTCATCTAGGATCTCTTCTTCTTTTGTTGTTTCAATTCCAAGAACGCTGCAAAGATCTTCTAATACTTTTAGTACTTTCTTTGCATAGTCTGCACTGAAGTCTTTCACTGTTGAGTTTGATTCACGCACGATCTCAAAAATAGCCGAAACTGCATCTGCTGTGTTAAAGTCATCTTCCATTGCATCTTCAAATTTCTTTACAAGTACTTCTATATTAGCAAAATGTTCTGTTTCTTCTTTGCTTAAAGAACCTGTTTCTTCTTTAGCTGCCATCTCTCTGCATAGATCAATCGCTGTCAAGATACGGTCTAATCCTGTTTTTGCACTATCTACTAAAGTATCACTGAAGTTTAATGGGGTTCTGTAGTGTGCACTTAACATGAAGAAACGGATCACCTGTAATGGATACTTTTCTCCAATTTCACGAACTGTAAAGAAGTTTCCTGCTGATTTAGACATTTTCTTATTGTTGATATTTAAGAAACCATTATGCATCCAGTAATTCGCAAACTTCTCCCCATTGCATGCTTCACTCTGTGCGATCTCATTTTCATGATGAGGGAAGATCAAGTCTTCTCCACCTGCATGAATATCAATTGTATCTCCGATATATTTCTTAGACATCTCAGAACACTCAATATGCCATCCTGGTCTTCCTTCTCCCCATGGAGAATCCCATGCGATTTCTCCTTCTTTCTTTGGTTTCCATAATACAAAATCAAGAGGATCTTCCTTTCCTTCTTCTCCTGTTACCTTGATCTCGCGATGTCCTGCTTCTAGATCATCAATATTTTTCTTGGAGAGTTTTCCATAATCTTTAAAAGATCTTGTCTTAAAGTATACAGTTCCATCTACTTCATATGCATGCCCTTTTTTGATCAATGTCTGAATCATTTTGATCATTCCACCGATTTCTTCTGTCGCTCTTGGCTGGTGGGTTGCAGGTTTGATATTTAACGCTTCCATATCTTGTTTGCATTCCTTAATATATCTTTCTGCAATCTCTGTTGCTGTTACACCTTCTTCATTTGCCTTCTTAATGATCTTGTCATCGACATCTGTGAAGTTTGAAACATAATTTACTTCATATCCTTTATATTCAAAGTAACGACGCACCGTATCAAAAATGATCATTGGTCTTGCATTTCCAATATGAATGTAGTTATACACCGTTGGCCCACAAACATACATTCCAACTTTCCCTGGATGCACCGGTACAAATTCTTCTTTTTGTCTTGTCAGTGTATTGTAGATTTTCATTTTTCTTTTTCCCTTCTGATTGCTTCTGAATTTTGATAATGTATAATAAATGTTTCCAGTGCCTGTCGTAATTCAGCATTCTCTCTTGCTAGCTTTTCGATATCCATATCAACTGGATTTGGAAGATCGATCTGGTCAAGCACAATACTCTGAATGCGATTGACTCTCTCTCCATCCTGTTTAACTACCTTACCTGGAACTCCGACAACAGTAGAATTCGGCGGTACATCAGATACAACAACACTTCCTGCACCAATCTTTGAGTTCTTTCCAATTGTAATAGATCCCAAAACCTTAGCACCTGAACTGATCATAACATTATCTTCGATCGTTGGATGACGTTTTCCAGTTTCATTTCCAGTTCCACCTAATGTAACACCTTGATATAAGGTCACATTATTTCCGATGATCGTCGTCTCGCCAATTACCACTCCATGCCCATGGTCAATAAAGAACCCTTCTCCGATCTGTGCACCTGGATGAATCTCAATTCCAGTTTTTCTCGCCCATTTCTGAGAAATCTTTCTAGCTTTGTAAAACTCTCCTTTCTTATATAATTCGTGTGCAACACGATGCCAATACAGTGCTTTTACATAAGGATACAAAAAAACTTCTTTCTCTTCCCTTAACGCAGGGTCTCTTAGTTTGATCGTATCATATTGGCTTTTCGCAAATTCTCGAAAACCCATCATAATTTCTAAACCTCCAATATATAGTATGTAATTTACAGGACTTTTTATATCATAGAGGATTCCATCAAAATTTTCTATAATACAAAAAACTCCGTCTCTAAATAAAGAGACGGAGTATATCCGCGGTTCCACTCTTTTAAAAGTTCCTGATCTTCTTATTATATATCTGACTAATATCACTTGATCAGGATACTTTCACTCGAATCCGTTAACGCCGGCAACGTACAAAACTACTTTATTCATCTTGTCTGCTCCCAGATGCATTCCAGACATCTTCCCTCAAAGCCGCTTCCAGCCGATGGCAGCTTCTCTCTGACAGTTCCAACTTGTCTGTACTAATTCTGTTCATTGCATTTAACTACGAATAGTTTATGCTTTTTCATACAAAATGTCAACAGATTCTTATTTTTCATACAAAGTATTTGTTATTTATTCTGGTAAAACTCTCGCCTTCACAACAGCCTTCTTCACTGCACTTCCTACAATGATCGCGATCACGATCTTTGCCGCATCTCCTGGAAGATATGGAATCACACCTGCATATAATCCCTGTACAAATGTTAAATGCATCTGTGCACACAGCCAGATCGTTCCAAATGCATATGTTACTGCTGTTCCAAGTACCATACCAATTACTGCCATCACTATGTTCCCTGAGAATTTTTCTACAAAGAATCCACTGATCAATGCCAAAAAGATAAATCCAACCAAATATCCTCCTGTTGGTCCTGCAAGTTTAGCAAGCCCACCACTAAATCCTGAAAATACTGGAAGTCCTACTGCTCCGATCAGAAGGTATACAAGATAACTGATCGTTCCACGTTTCATCCCAATAACCATTACCGCAAAATAAATCACCAAGTTCGTAAATGAAATCGGTACTGGTGTAAATGGCAATGTGATCGACATTGGTCCTAAAATACAAGTTAATGCTGCCATTAATGCAATCAGTGTTAAATCCTGAATTTTCATTGTTTGTTGTTCCATAATAAATTTCTCCCTCACTTTTATTATTTTCCTGTACTGACTGCCATTATATATCATCAATTTCTTATTGTCAACTTTATTTTTTTAAAAGTTAACAATAAGAAGTCTTTTGATCATTCTAAAAAAAGAAAGGCACCACCGATGCCTTTCTTAATCTTCGTTCTCTTCTTCTAAAATTCCAAGTTCTTTGATCCGCTCCTCAATCTTTTTTAAAGATTCTTCATAAGTTCCTTCTTTTGTCTCTTCCCTCTCCTGATTCATTCCATCAAGTAATTCGTCAATATTCTTACTTAATGGATTGCTGTCCGTTTTTCTCGTCAATAATCCCATATCTGTCTCCTTCTTCCGCTTCTTTGATGATCCTGCATGGATTACCTGCAGCAACTACATTGGCTGGAATATCCTTTGTTACAACACTTCCTGCACCGATCACACTATTGTCGCCAATCGTAACTCCAGGAAGAATCGTAACCCCTCCGCCAATCCATACTTTATCTCCAATCTTAACTGGGAGGGCCCATTCATATCCCTTTTCTCGTCTCTTCACATCTGCTGGGTGGTTCGCAGTATAAATTCCTACATTCGGACCTATAAAAACATGATTCCCGATTTCAACTCCTCCACCATCTAAAATCGTCAGATTAAAGTTTGAGAAAAAGTCACTTCCAATCGTTGTCCTATATCCATAATCCAGATAAATGGGTGCTTCCAGATGAACATTCTTCCCAAGACTTCCAAATATCTGTCCTATCAGATAATTCCGACGTCCTTTATCTTCCCAATGTTCATTAAACTGTCTGGTTAGAGATTTTGCATGGTTTCTCTCTTCTATCAGAGCTTGATCCTCTGCATTATATAAAATTCCCATCAACATTTTTTGTTTTTCCGTCATCTTTTTCCCTCCGTTGTCTTATATTTTATCATACTTCTTTTCTGTTATCTATCGAATTTGACTTTCTATCAAAAAAATTGTAGGATAAAAGAGATTTAACCATTAAGGAGGTTTAAACATGGATACCAACTTTATTATTTCTCTTGATTCCATTGCAGACGTGAATGCATTTGCAAATACGATCGCACATTTTAAATCTGAGATTGATCTTTCTTCTGGAAGATATATCGTAAATGCAAAATCGATCATGGGAATTTTCAGCCTTGATCTGACAAGACCTTTGACTTTAACCGTACATGGTAAAGATGAACTTGAAGAAATCAGCTCCGCAATTGCACCATACTTGAAAAAATAAGTTTACTTGTGATCAATGCGAGCATTTGAAGTCTCTGTTTTTAGAGGCTTCTTTTATTTTGTGAATTTTATTTAGTAAAAGAAAAAAAGCATGATCTAAGTTCATTCTTAAATCATGCTTATCAACTGAGCGTGCGGGGATTCGAACCCCGGACAACTTGATTAAAAGTCAAGTGCTCTACCACCTGAGCTACACACCCTTAACTGGGGTAGCTGGACTCGAACCAGCGGTGCAGGAGTCAGAATCCTGTGCCTTACCACTTGGCGATACCCCATCA